>Ga0187863_10000085_pt1 | contig 80815 bp, 64 predicted proteins | sample June2016WEW_11_1_FD_132975 | JGI IMG/M metagenome (GOLD analysis project Ga0187863, IMG submission 132975) | Peatland microbial communities from SPRUCE experiment site at the Marcell Experimental Forest, Minnesota, USA - June2016WEW_11_10 | ecosystem: Environmental > Terrestrial > Soil >...
CCCCCGAGCCACACGGCCCCGCCCGACACGCGCGAGCAGCGCACCGCGAAACGAGCCCGAGCCGTCGCGCGAAGGCGCTCGACGACCCCGACCCATGCGAGGCCTGAAAATAGGCAATTCTTCAGGGTCGGGCACAGTGGGCTCTACCTTTTCAGGTATCAAAACCGATACTTACCAATCGCGTGGATCTACGGCCAGTCGCTATGATGTCGAAAAGTAATCATCATTCCGGTGACATGCAACATTAAGGCGTCAGCCCTTTATCTTGCCCTCCGCTTTGCTCCGGGTTTCGCCTCACCCCTGTTCGGCATTTTCACGACTCTCGTCATCGCTGCGTTGGTCGTGCGCGCTCATCCCCATCACCACGCATGCGCCGTGGATGCACCGCGCACATCACCCATGCGTCCATGCAAACAGCTCGAACACAGTCGGTAGGAAGAGGCAGCATTCGAGTGATGCCCCCCGCGATCGATGGGTGTGGGGCGCATCGCAAATGATGTGGACGCCATTGACGACATGACCTGCGCATATTACCAGTGGGGACAGAGCGGCGCGCTCCTCGCGCGCATCGCACTCTCCGTCGACGCACACGCCTGAGCGATCGTGTCCCTGCCCGCGCGACTGCGCGCGGCGGGTGACTCGTGAACGCCCGCGCCACGAGAAAGGAGACGGCCACCGCATGGATGCCAAGACCATCGACGTATCCGATGTCGCCGAGCTGCAAGAGCGTTTTCGCAAAGCCCTACCCCGTGCGGAGACGAAAGTCCGATACGGGAAAGCGATTGAGATGATGGCGTCCGAACTCCACGCGATGCGATCGAAGGGCTACGGGTGGAGTGACATCGTGGCGATGCTCGCGGAGAAGGGACTGCACGTGACCCCGTCGACGCTGCGTAACCATCTCAGTCACATCAAGGGCGACAGCGCCAGGGCCTCACGGGGCAGACGCCGGCGTGTCGAGCCCGTCCACGCGAACGTGCAAAGCCCCGTGAACGTCGCGTCGGACAGCACGTCCGCACCGGCGGGTCGCGAAGCACCGGTTCGCGATGCACCCATCCCGTCCGCAAGCGTATCGCAGTCCCCACGCACGCCCGCGGTGTCGACCGTGAGCGCCATCCGCGCGCCGACGTCGTCCACCTCCTAGCCACGCCCCGCGGAGCGCGTTTCCGCGGGGCTCGTTCGCCGTCCGTCCGGACACGCCGGAGCACTCAAGCGCAGACGTTCGGACGCATCGACGATGCCGCTGTGAACAGTGCACGTGGCGTGTCGCCGTGACGTCACGAGCTGCGTGCATGTGACGCGGTTGGGAAGGCGCCGACCTTCAGCTCGCCACGGCCCGAACGATCTTCGCCCAGGTCGCGTCCGATACGGCGCTCCGCGGAAGAGCGTGGTGGTCATGGCGGCCCCTTGATGCGGCTGTCGCTGTAGCTCGGTCCCGCTCGATTCAGGCGCGCGCGCGAGGCGCGTGCTTAATCGGTTCCGCTCTCGGTTCAGGCGCGCGAGAGGCGCGTGCCTAATGAACGCTCCCAAGTCGAGATCGTTGAAGGCGACGCGCAGCTTCCTGCGCCGGTCTCGTGTGAGTCACGTGGCACCTACGCCGTCATTCCTGGCGAGCGGCGGCGGAGCCGATATGCTGGCGCGAGAGGCGGATCGTGGCGATTACGTTTCAGGTGTCTCGGGTGGAGCGCGCAACAACTCCGCTGCCGGCTCGCTCGAAGAACGTCAGGATGACTCTCCAGGGCGATCCGGTCGAGGCGATGGGTGCAAGCGCGGCTGCCTTTCGACCCACGGAGACGCACGCCCTGGTTGCGGCTGCCCACCGCGCCTACGCGACCCACTACCCGCTCGCTCTCTCGCCCGATGCAGTTTGGCTGGCCATCGCGCAAGGGTTCGCCATGCATGTGAACGCCAACGCGGAGCGGCTTCGCGGCAGGTTCGTCCGGCACGCGGGGCAACTGGCAATCGCGATTAATCGGAACGACTTCGTCAAAGGGTCGCCCACGAATCCATGGCCCGAGGTCTTCGGTGCCTTTTCGAATGCCATCGCCGAACACATTGGGCGGCAACGCGATCTCGTGGTGTGCGACTTCTCTACGACGGGCCCCTGCGAGCGTGCTGCATCGGAGCTGGTGCTGATGGAGTCCGTGCAGAAGTACTTTCGCTACGAGGTACGCACGCTCTGCGGCATTCCAGAAATCCAGCTCGAAGGGGCGCCGGAAGACTGGCGGACCATCCGCCGCCGAGCGCAGGCGCTGGGGGAGTACGACCTCGGTTGGTGGGTGGACGCACTCGCTCCCGCATTGGATCAACTCGTGGCGACCTCGGAGGGCCACATTGACGTCCCGTTCTGGGAGCGATTCTTCAAACACGTCGACCATTGCGGTGGAGACTGCGCGGGTGGCTGGATCAACGCGTTCATCCCCTACTTACGCAAAAATAATGGCGAGTTCGTGCGAAACCAGGAGATAGCGGAGGGCAGGATGTTTGCGATGTCCGGGGCGCGACTGTCCGGGGCTCGATTGGAAGATCTCCCCGCAGGACTCTCGCAAGTCCCCTTCCTTTGGAAGTATCTTGGCACCAACCTGCCCATGCAATTCGTCGGCGGCTTCGTCGGCGTTGCCCAGGACGACATCACGCTTGCCGTACGACCGGCCATCGGTTGGGCCGTGCGCGACGCCGTCGACGGTACGCGGTCCTGACGATGGGCTTTGACGGCATGGCGACAGACTCGTCTTGGTCGGCTCGAACGCTCGTTCCGTTTAATCCTGGTGTTTGGACCTCGACCGACCCTGTTCGGATTCTTGGAATGCGGCTGGGCGCGACGATGGCCGTCGTTGAGCTGCCCCAGGGCGCGCCCGCTGCTCTTCTCGCCTGGCACGTCAGCGCGCGGAGCCTGAAGGCCACCGGCCGCGGCCGTTTTCGGGAATGGGCCTGCGCGAACGCACGACATCGATTGACGTCGATCGACGGCGGCGCCAGTGGTGTATTGTTGCATTGGGGATGAGCTGAAAACATCGGTTTCCGAGCCGCATTGGCGCGCGCTGGCATGCGGATTTTGATGAGGCCAAGCCATGGCGACGACGAAGAAAATCGGGCGACCGGCGGGCGGGCAGGTGAAGTGGACGCGCAACGTCCGGACGGGGCAGACGCAGTGGCACGCCCGTTTCACGGTGAAGGGCAAGCGCACGAAATTTTGCGCCTCTCGACCCCAGCATCCCCGAGCAGGAGGAAGGGCGCGCTCGAGAATGCGCGCGCGCCGCACACGAATACCTCGTCAACGGAGGAGCCGTATCGGCGATGACAGGCGAGACGGTCGAGCAGTACGCTCAACGCTGGCTGAAGGAGCGCGAGGGGCGCGTCAACTCGATCCGCGACGATCGGGGCCGTCTGCGGTTGCACGTGCTTCCCGTACTGGGGCGGCTCGAGGTGGCCAAGTTCGATCGGGACGACGTCGAGCGCCTTCGCGACGCGCTCGATCGGAAGATCGTCAAGGGAGCGCTCTCGTGGAAGACCGCCGCGAACTGCTGGTCGCTGGCGACGAGCATGGCCGACGACATGGTCAATTCGAAACGCCGAGACTTGCGCGTTCGCACGGACAATCCAACCGAGAAGGTCCGGGCCCCCGAACGGGGCAACGAGAAGGCGAAGCAGTACCTTTATCCGAGCGAATTCCTGCAGTTCGTCTCGTACGAGAAGATTCCCCTTCGGTGGCGCCGGGCGGTCGCTCTCGCCGTCTACACGTACACGCGCGACGGTGAGCTACGCGTGCTGCGATGGAACGGGGGCGACCTCGACCTCGATCACGGGGTGTTGAGCATCACCCGTGCCTACAATCGACGCACCAAGACCGTCAAGGCGACCAAGACGGGGCACACGCGCCGGTTCGCCGTCGAGCCCCACCTTTTGCCACTCCTCCGCGTGATGCACGAGGAGAAGCTCGGTGAAGGCGGCCTCGTCATCGCGCTGCCCAGCGAACGGGCGATGGCACGAAACCTGCGGCGTTGGCTCTGGAAGGCGGGCGTGCGCCGACCTGAACTGCACGAAGGCTCCCCGACGCGCAAGCAGCTCACGTGGCACGATCTGCGCGCCACGGGCGCGACGTGGATGGCCGTTCGGGGCGACGAGCCGCTCAAGATCAAGCAGCGGTGCGGCCACAAAACCTTCAGCACCACCGAGATTTACATCCGCGAGGCGGAGGCCGTCCGGGAGGGGTTCGGCGAGCCGTTCCCTGCCCTGCCGGAGACCCTGCTGAGTTTAGGACGAGTTTCGGAAATATCCTTAAGTAAAATCGCAAATAACAATGAAAACGAGTACTTAGAGCGGGGTGGACGGGACTCGAACCCGCGGCCTCCGGCGTGACAGGCCGGCGTTATAACCAACTTAACTACCACCCCAGAAGCATTTTCCGTCTAACTATTTATGTACTTACCTCGTCTGGAAACCCCACCGACTCGGTGGGCGGGACAGGGCTTGAACCTGCGACGGCCGGCTTGTAAGGCCAGTGCTCTACCGCTGAGCTACCCGCCCGGGTCTGGACCAGCCGGCCGGCGGAGGCCCGTCTGAGCCCTTGGACCGAGCGCGCCACTCTACGCATGCACCGGGCGTGGTCAAGTACGAAGCGCCGTAGTTTCCGCTGCACTCGCTCTTCCTTCCAGGCGAGCGGCGGCGCGGTCGGCTGGGACGGAAAGGCTTGATTGAGCACCCCGGAGCGCCGCGTGAGCTCGCACGTCCTTCAGGCAAGCGGACCAGCGGCACGTTCGGATGGAAGGGGTTGAGCATCGCAGGACCGTCGTCGCCGCGCGAACTCGCTCTTTGTTTCAGGCGAGCGGCGGCGCCGCCGGCTCGGACGGAGGGGGTTGAGCCCCCGAACCCTCGCCGCGCGAGGCAGTCTCGCTCGGAATGATGACAAGTTCGCCGTCGCGATACTCCCAACGCTCGCGACGAGGGCCAAAGCGCACCTCGGACACCGGAAGACGCAGTGCCTCGGGAAGCACATCGTCCATGTGATCCACAAGGACGATGCGCGTGGCCCGTAGGACCCGACGCGGCACCTCGCGCAGGTCCTTTCGGTTCTCCTTGGGAATAATAACCGTCGTGATGCCGCTGCGGTGGGCGGCGAGTAATTTCTCCTTCAGGCCACCGATGGGCATGACACGTCCGCGCAACGTAATCTCGCCGGTCATGGCGAGATCTCGCTTTACGGGCACCTTGATGAGCGCACTGGCCAAGCTCGTCGCCATCGTGACGCCGGCACTCGGGCCGTCCTTTCGCACGAACTCCGGGAAATGTACGTGCACGTCGACCTTTTGGTAGAAATCGCTGTCGAGGCCGAGCGCTTCCGCGCGCGATCGCACATAGCTCATTGCCGCCTGCGCGCTCTCCTCCATCCCCTTCTCGAGCAAGCCCGTGATGACGAGCTTGCCCTTGCCAGGAACGACGGCAACCTCGCAGGCAAGAAGCTCCCCGCCCCCATTGGACGTTACCGACAGCCCATTCGTGAGGCCGATCTCGTCGTGCTCCTCCTTGCGACCCACACGAAACTTCGGCACTCCCAAGTATCTGGGCACGTCCTTGCCGTTGACGTCGATCGGCTTGTCCTTGCCCTCGGCGACCACCTGTCGGGCCACTTTGCGCGCAATGCTCGCAATTTCTCGCTCGAGTGAGCGAACGCCCGCCTCCTTCGTGTAGTGATGAATGATGGTCCGGATGGCGCTTTCACTGATGGATAGCGGTACTTCGTCCAGGCCGCATTCCTTTCGCTGCCGTGGCACCAGATACTTGACGGCGATGTTGAGTTTTTCGAATTCCGTGTATCCGGACAACTGGATGATTTCCATCCTATCCTGGAGCGGGATCGGGATACCGCCGAGCGTGTTTGCGGTTGTGATGAACATCACATCGGACAAATCATAGTCCAGATCCAAATAATGATCGTTGAAGCTGTGATTTTGCTCCGGATCGAGGACCTCGAGGAGCGCCGCGGCCGGGTCACCGCGAAAATCCGTCGACATCTTATCAACTTCGTCGAGCAAGAATACCGGATTGTTCGTCGAGACTTTGCGCAAGCTTTGAATCAGCTTGCCCGGCATGGCTCCGATGTACGTGCGCCGATGTCCGCGGATCTCCGCTTCGTCGCGCACGCCGCCGAGAGACAGTCGCACGAATTTGCGCCCTGTCGCTCGCGCGATGCTCTTGGCGAGGCTCGTCTTGCCGACACCCGGCGGCCCAACGAAGCAGAGCACCGGACCTTTCAATTTCTTGGTCAGCGCCTGAACGGCGAGATACTCCAAGATTCGCTCTTTGATCTTCTTCAGGCCGTAGTGATCTTCCTCTAATATCTCTTCGGCCTTGTTCAGGTCGTAGGTCTCATCGCTCTTTTCGTACCAAGGAAGCGTGATGATCCAATCGATATAATTACGCACGACGGTCGCCTCGGCGCTCGTCGGGTGCATCATCTTCAGCTTCTTCAGCTCCTTCTTGACCTTCGAAGAAGCTTCCTTGCTCATGCGCTTGGTCTTGAGCGTTTCCTCGATTTCCTGGATCTCGTTCTTGAATTCGTCGCGTTCACCGCCACCCAGCTCCTTCTGGATGGCCTGCATTTGCTCATTCAGGTAATATTCTTTTTGGGTCTTCTCCATCTGCTTCTTGACGCGAGACCGAATCTTCTTCTCCACTTGGAGAATTTCGATCTCGGATTGCATCAATTCATGCAGACGTTCGAGTCGTTTGGCTGCGTCCTCCATCTCGAGCAGCTGTTGCCGGTCTACCAGCTTGATGGTTGGCAAGTTCGCAACGATCGTGTCGCTCAGGCGCGCCGCGTCGTCGATGGTCTGCACGCTCATCAGAACTTCGGGCTGAACCTTCTTGTTCAGCTTCACGTAAAGCTCGAAGGCCGCCTGAACGCTTCTCATCAAGGCTTCCACTTCGACCGTGCGCGGCCACGCTTCGACAATCTCCTCGACCTCAACGACGAAGAATTCGTCGGTCTGGACGAAGCGTTTGGACCTCGCGCGGCGCTTGCCCTCGACCAGCACCTTCACGGTGCCGTCCGGCAGGCGAAGAAGCTGCATCACGGTGCCGAGAGTGCCGACCGCGAAAATGTCGTCCGGAGTCGGCTCGTTCGTCTTCGCGTTCTTCTGAGCGGCAAGAAAAATGTCCTTGTCCCGCGCCATCGCCGCGTCGAGCGCATTGATCGACCGCTCGCGGCCGACGAAGAGCTGCGAGACCATGTGCGGAAAGACGATGATGTCTCGTAATGGAAGGAGAGGTACCGTTCGGCGTTTCACACCGGGCGGCCCCTTACCGTCCGCGTCTTTATTGAAGAACATCGGCGAATCCTAAAGTGGCGGTCTTTCGCCGGTCGCTCACGCACCGGCGGGTCGAAGGGGCGATATGCATCATGGCCGTCAAGAGCGACGAGCTGGGCAGACGGCGAAATGGGCTCTCTCAGGCGAGCTCGGCTTCCTTTTGATACACGATGAGCGGAGGCTCGCGCTTCGTGATCACGTCCTCGTTCACGACGACCTCTTTGATGCCGCTTCGCGACGGGATGTCGTACATGATGTCGAGCATAGCGTGCTCGAGGATGGCACGGAGTCCGCGTGCGCCGGACTGGCGCAGAAGGGCTTCCTTGGCGACCGACTGGAGAGCACCTTTGGTAAACTTGAGCTTGACGCCATCCATCTCGAATAGCTTCTGATACTGCTTGACCAGCGCATTCTTCGGCTTCGTGAGAATGTCGACCAATGCGTCGTCGTTGAGTTCATGGAGCGTAGCCAGCACCGGCAAACGCCCGATAAACTCCGGGATCAAGCCGAACTTGAGCAAGTCTTCCGGCTGCACCTGCTCGAGCAACTCGCCAAGTTTGTAGTCCTTCTTGCTCTTGATATCGGCCCCGAAGCCGAGCGTTTGCTGGCCAATCCGCCTCTGTACGATCTGCTCGAGCCCGACGAAGGCTCCGCCGCAAATGAACAAGATGTTCGTCGTGTCGACCTGCAGGAAATCCTGCTGCGGGTGCTTGCGGCCACCCTTCGGCGGCACATTCGCGATCGTGCCCTCGATGATCTTGAGCAAAGCCTGCTGAACGCCCTCGCCGGAGACGTCGCGCGTGATGCTGGGGTTGTCACCCTTTCGACTAATCTTGTCGATTTCGTCGATGTACACGATGCCCCGCTGCGCGCGCTCGACGTCGTGGTCGGCGTTCTGAAGCAGCTGAACAATGATGTTCTCGACGTCTTCGCCGACATACCCTGCCTCCGTGAGCGTTGTCGCGTCGGCGATCGCAAAGGGTACGTTGAGGATTTTGGCGAGCGTCTGAGCCAGCAGCGTCTTTCCCGTTCCCGTCGGCCCAAGTAGCAAAATGTTCGACTTGGCCAGCTCGACGTCGTCCGAGCTGATGCGAGAGTCGATGCGCTTGTAGTGATTGTGAACGGCAACGGCGAGAACCTTCTTCGCGCGCTCCTGCCCGATGACGTAGTCGTCCAGGATCGATTTGATCTCAGACGGCTTCGGAACCGGCGTGGACCCGGCATACGGCTCGTCCTTCTCGACTTCTTCCGCGATGATATCGTTGCAAAGACCGATGCACTCGTCGCAGATGTAGACGGTCGGCCCGGCGATGAGCTTCTTCACCTCCTTCTGCGACTTGCCGCAGAAGGAACAGTTTAGGTTGCCGTTCTGGTGGTCGTCCCGTCTGCGTTCCAATTCTTGCCTCGTGTGATGCCGCGGTCCGACAACTCGACGCGATTCGCCTCGACGATCCGAAACAAAGCTTAGACCCACACCCCGATCGTCGCAAGCCTGCGCCCCAAGGCCCGGAGCGGCCGTTACGCGATCGCCATGGACGGGGGGGGTCGGGTTGGACTGCAAACGCGAATACCGCGCACATCGATCCATCGGTCGGCCACTCTTTCCGTGGCCGGCCGCGGCGGACTTATGCACGTCGAATCGGTCGCGACGCCAGTCGAACCCGCTCCCACTTGTCCGTTCCGCAAGTCGCGCGCCCGCAAGTCGCGCGAGTCAATAGGCGCAACGGTACTTGAAATGCAACGGTACTTGCGGGATGGCCACTCGCAAAGCCGCGGGAACCGCTTTGGGGGTACGCGGCGGCGCCCCGGAAAAGCAGGGCCGTTGGTCCGTTTGCGCTGCGCCGCATCGCGCCCGCTGATTGATCCGCGGGACGTACAAAACGGACCACTAGCGATCACGGGATGGCTTCTCGGCTTCGCCTTTCTTTCGCGGCGGGAGCACGTCATCGATGAGGCCGTATTCCTTGGCTTGCGGCGCGCTCATGTAGAAATCGCGATCGATATCTTTGTGGATGAGATCCTTTTGTTTGCCGGTCGCGTTCGCGATGATGTCGGTGATGACATCCTTAAGATGTCGGATTTCGCGCGCTTGGATCTCAATGTCGGTCGCCTGGCCGCGCGCCCCGCCCATCGGCTGATGAATCATCACGCGCGCGTTGGGCAGCGCGAGTCGCCGGCCCTTTGTCCCCGCCGCCAAAAGCACGGCGGCCATCGAGGCGGCCATTCCGAGGCACGTGGTGCTGACGGAGGACCGGACGTATTGCATCGTGTCGTAGATCGCCAACCCGCTCGTCACTACGCCGCCAGGACTGTTGATGTAGAGCATGATCTCTTTGTCCGGATCTTCGCTTTCCAGAAAGAGAAATTGCGCGATCACGATGTTGGCTACGTCGTCGTTGATCTCGGTACCCAAAAACACGATCCGGTCCTTGAGAAGCCGGCTGAAAATGTCCCAGTTGCGCTCACCCCGGTGTGTCGTCTCCACGACTGTCGGGTACGGGATGAAGTCGCTCGTCTTCTCTGCACCTTGTCCGCTTCGGCTCGCGAGAGCCTCGAGGACACGGACCGCCTCCGCACGATTCTCGGGACGCTTGGTCGACATAAGATTCCTCCGCTCGGCGTGAGCGCTACTGGTTCGATGCCTCGGCTACGACGGCGTCGCCTTCCGGAGTTCGGGCTGCATCGCCCTGCGGAGAACCCGGATCCGGATTGGGGGCCGCCGTCACCCGAATGTTGGCCTTGCTCTCGATGATGTCGAGCACTTTGTCCTCGAGAATCATTCCGATGAGAATTTGGCGACGCTGCGGGTCTCCGTATTCGGCACGAACCTTCGCTACGTTCTTGCCGGTGTCCGCCGCAAGCTCTTCGATGCCCTTCTGAATGTCGTCCTCGCTGACCTTCAGGTCGAGCTTGCGCGCGATCGCGGCCATGAGCAAACCCGCGCGGACCTTTCTTTCTGCCTCCGCGTGGACCTGCCCGTGGATCTTCTGAAAGTCTTCTTTCGTCACCTGGCGCCCATTGCGCCGGGCGCTCTGAACGATGTCCGCTTCCATCAGTCGACATTGCTGCTCGACGAGCGACGGCGGAACATCCAGCGGGTTCGTCGCGTTGAGCCGTTCGACGACCTGCTCGGCGAGGAGTGACTCCGCGCGATCGTTCAATAGCTTTTCGAGACGAGTGTGAACGTCAGCCCGCAGTTCGACGAGCGTTTGGAAGTTGCCGACGTCCTTCGCGAATTCGTCATCGAGGGCGGGCAGAACACGCTCTTTCAAATCTTTCACTTTGACGTGAAACTGGCCGATCTTGCCCGCAAGTTCCTTGCGAGGATGAGACTCGAGCAAAGGAGCTTCGATGTCCCTCGCCTCGTCGACCGTGGCCCCGATCAGACCGGCATCGAGTTCGGGGAGCAATTGATTGGCGCCGAGCTCGACCTGGATGCCCTCCGCCCCGGCATCTGGAACGATCGAGCCATTCACCGCAAGCGAGAAGTCGATTGTCAGTACGTCGCCCTTGAGGGCCGGACGCGGCGGATCGGGCACCCTGACTTGGGCATGCTGCCTTCGCAAAAGCTCAAGTTGTTCGGCCACGGCCTCAGGCGTCGCCGTTTCCGCCGGTCGCTGAAGTTCGAGACCTTCGTAGGCGACTTCGCCGACGTCGGGCTGCACTTCGAAGCGCGCTTTGTATGTAAACGCCGATCCTTGTTCGAACTTTCCGGGCTCGACCTGGGGCTGATTGATGGGCTGGACGCGGTTGGCAGAGATCGCCTTGGGCAGAGTGTCGTTCACGATCGCATTGACCACATCGGTCGCGACCTGCGGTCCGTAGAGATGCGCGAGAACCTGACGAGGCGCCTTACCGGGACGGAAGCCTCGGACGCGAGCCTTCCGTTGCAGGGTAACGTACGCTTTCTCGACGTGCTGATTCACGGCGTCCGCCGGCACTTCGACGGCAAGTTCGACGACGACCGGGGAGATTCGAGCGACCTGGACTTGCATGGAGGAGCCGAGGGTAGTGTTCCCGGGACGGAACGCAAGTCAGCCCGGCCACGCTTTTTTGGCGCGAAAGCCCTGCCCGCCCGCGCCGCGCGACAGCCGCCATGCAACCTGGATCGCGACGGGTCGGGCGACGATCAATCCTCGTCTAACTCGAACTCGTCGTGTTGATCGTCGAACAGCAGGTCGCTCTCATGGAGCATCGTTTCCTGCATGAGGTCGTCGAGCGAAAATCCTGCTTTGTTGTTGGTTCGGAGCTCTTCACGCTCGAACTCTTCAATGGTTCGGTAGCTCTTCGGCAGAGGCATAGTCGTTTCCTTTTTCCTTTGGAACTGGCTTGTGGACCTGTGACGGCGACCCCGATCGCGCTGAAGCGCGAGACCGGCACCGGACGGGTGCAACGAATGGAATTCGGACGTCTCAGACCGGTTTCACGGGCATCGCAGGTCGCTCCTTCGCGCCCTGACCCATTGCGCGAGATCGGTCACGGAGGCGCCCGCAGGGGTACGACGGCGACGGACACACGGAGGATCGCCGGCGACTGCTCCCCAGAAGCCGCGAACGACGGCGTCCGTCGCGAGGCCGTCCTCCTCGGCGATCTGCAAAACGTGAATAAGCCGCCCCGTCATGTCCTTGCTCCCTCGCTTCAATTTGTCCTACATCCACGGACAAACTACTACGCGCGGATGCGTGCCAAAAGAAAACGGCAGAGATTTCTTTGCGTGAGCGCCGCGACGACACGAGCCCCGGCGCACGTCCGGATTGGCGCGGTCGACTGGGGTTCGCACGATGTCGACTGGGGCTCGCACGCTGAGGTGATTCGCGTGCGCGCCGCGACCCCGCGAAGCCCTCGGGCAGGTGCGGATCGGCGCGGTACGGGGGGCCACGATGAAGTGGCTCGCATGAGCGCCACGCCGACGCTAAAGCCCGGGCACGCGCGGAGCGGGAGATAAGGGGCTCACACGATGAGGTGGTTCGCGTGAGCGCCGAGGACGAACGATGAGCTGTTTGTGTGAGCGCCGGGACGAAACGATGACGTGGCTCGCGTGAGCGCCGGGACGGAACCCCGGCGCAAGTATGGAACGGCGCGGTAGACAAGGGGCCGCACGATGAGTTTGCATCGCGTGATGCTCCGGGGCGAACGATGAGGTGGCCCGCGTGAGCGCCGGGACGGAAAGAAACCCCGGCGCAAGTATGGAACGGCGCGGTAGACAAGGGGCCGCACGATGAGTTTGTTCGCGTGATGCTCCGGCGCGACAAGAAACCTGGCGCACGTGCTGAGCGACGCGGTAGACAAGGGGCCGCACGATGAGCAAGCTCGGCGCAGCCGTTCGCCCGACGCACGCTCCGCGGGTAATCGCGGTGGTCAATCAAAAGGGTGGCGTCGGAAAAACGACCACTGCGGTGAACTTGGCTGCCAGCGTCGCCGCGGCCGAACGTCGGACGTTGCTCGTGGATCTGGATCCGCAAGGAAACGCGAGCAGCGGCCTCGGCGTTTCGCCACGCACGGTCGAGCGAAGCATTTACGATGCCCTGATCGGCCGCGCGACCCTGCGGGAAGTGATCGTTCCGACCGAGCTCGGATCGCTATTTCTCATACCTAGCAAGCAAGACCTCGTCGCGGTCGAAATCGAGCTCGTCGACGATCCGGATCGACCCTACAAGCTCCGAAGCCTCTTGACCGCCTTCCTCCGCGAAGAACCCTTCGAGTACGTCTTCGTTGATTGCCCGCCTTCGCTCGGCATCCTCACCGTCAATGCACTGTCGGCCGCCGAAACCGTCCTCATTCCGCTCCAGTGCGAATACTACGCGCTCGAGGGGCTCACCTCGCTCATGGCGACCATCGACCGCGTACGCAGCAGCATGAATGCCTCGCTCGAGGTCGAGGGGATCGTGCTCACCATGTTCGATCCGCGCAACAACTTGGCGCACCAGGTGGCCGAGGAGGTCAAGCGTCACTTTCACGTGTTCGAATCGGTGATCCCGCGCAACGTTCGACTGAGCGAAGCGCCTTCTCACGGCAAGCCTGTCCTGCTTTACGACGTGCAATCGAAGGGGGCACAAGGATACCTGTCGCTTGCCCGCGAGCTGCTTTCGGACCACCGAGCATCCGCCGAGCAGAGCACACAGCGGATCGCCAAGTGAGCGGCGCCGAGACGAGGCGACGAGCGCTCGGTCGGGGTCTGGACGCTCTGCTTCCAGCCGCGCGGCCGACACCCGGATACGGCGACAGGAATGTGTTCACCTGTCCGCTGGACAAGATCAAGCCGCAGCCGGGTCAGCCGCGGCAACACTTCGATGCGCAAAAGCTCGACGAGCTCGCGCAAAGCATTCGCGAACACGGCTTGCTCGAACCGCTGGTCGTGCGACAGGCGGCGGGGTCCGACACGTTCGAGCTCGTGGCCGGCGAGAGGCGCTGGCGCGCGCTGCAGCGCGCGGGTGTTCTCGACGCGCTCGTCGTCGTAAAGGACGTGAGTGCGAAGAACGCCTTCGAGCTCGCGCTCATCGAGAACGTCCAACGAGAGGACCTCAACGCGATCGAGCTCGCCGAAGCCTACGATCGCCTCGTTCGCGAACACGGCTACACGCAGGAGGCCCTAGCCGATCGGCTCAACAAAGATCGAACGACGATCGCCAATTCGCTGCGTCTTCTCAAGTTGCCGCCGCGGGTGCGCGCGAAGGTCATGGCCGGCGAGCTCACCGAGGGTCACGCTCGTGCGCTTCTCGGCGCCAGCGACGCCGGATCCATCGAGCAACTCGCGGAGCGAGTCATCCGCGGCAGCCTCAGCGTGCGCGCCACCGAGGCGCTCGTGCGGGAGAGGGTGCGTCGAAAGAAGGCCGCCACCGACGAGCGCCCGAACGGGACCAAGAGCGCCGGCGTGCGCGATCTCGAACAACGGCTCACACGAGCGCTCGGCACGAAGGTCGACGTACGAGATCGAGGAAACAAGGGGGAAATTGCGATTGCTTACGCCAACCTCGACACGCTCGACCGTGTGCTAGGAAAGCTTCTTTGACCGCTTCTTCGTCCCCAGACGCCTCTTGGCGCGCCGGCGGCGGACCTGCGCGAATTTGTTTGGCTCTTCTTCGTGGGTAGAGCATCCGTCGTCGATCGGCGGGTTTGCCCTGGTCTAGCCCGTGCCAGCACGAGCGGCTGCGACCGGATCCGGGCCGCGCCCGTGCCCGCTCAAACCGCGTGCGGCTCGACCAATCGCTTCTGAAGGCTCCGGATCCGTCAAGGATCTTGGCAAGGATCTTCAGGGCATCCTCGCCGTACGTCACGATTGGACGCGCTGCCGAGCCAAGGTAGATCTGGTTGGTCCGCTCATCGTTCCCTCGCATCATCCCTGCCGTCATCGGCGATGCCGTCGAGACCGCACCTCACCAGCCAGCGCCGGAGCCAAACCAGAGCCATTTTGCCGGCCACCTTCAGCCCTGGCGCTCCTCGCGTCTTGACGCGGCCTCCAGTGTGTTGGCCAGCAGCATCGCGATGGTCATCGGCCCGACTCCGCCCGGAACCGGAGTGATGTAGCCCGCGACCTCCTTGGCCTCATCAAACGCAACATCCCCCCAGAGTTTGGTCTTGCCGTCCGGAAGCGAGACGCGCGTCGTTCCTACGTCGATCACCACAGCGCCCGGCTTGATCCAGTCGCCACGAATCATTCGAGCCTTTCCCGCCGCAGCGACGAGCACGTCGGCCCTTCGGCAGAGGTCGGGCAGATCGCGCGTGCGTGAGTGCGCAAGCGTGACCGTGGCACTTTCGCGAAGAAGAAGCTGTGCCATCGGCTTGCCTACCGTGTTGCTGCGCCCCACGACGACCGCGTTTGCGCCTTCGAGCTGGATGCGGGACAGCGCGATGAGCCGCATGCAGCCGGACGGGGTGCAAGCTACGAGCGCCCCGGGGCGCCCGAGCCCGAGTAGCCCGACGTTGACCGGATGGAATCCGTCGACGTCCTTCGAAGCGTCGATCCGATCGAGAACGCGGTGCGGATCGATGTGCTTCGGTAAGGGCATCTGCACGAGAATGCCGTCGACCCCTGGATCGGCGTTGAGCTCGCGCACCCGCGCGACGAGCTCGTCCTCGAGAGTCGCGCCGCTCAGCGCGAGCAGCCTTCCGTTGATGCCCACCTCGCTCGATGCGCGCTCCTTGCTGCGCGTATAGAGGACACTCGCCGGATCCTCTCCGACCAAGACGACGTCGAGCCCCGGCGCCCGGCCGAACCGGCGCCGAAACGCCTCGACCCCGGCGCGCACCTCTGCCCGCACGATCTCCGCGAGCGCCTTGCCGTCGAGGATGCGTGCCGTCATACGCGACGCGCGAGCTTACCGCGCGTCAGCGCTGCCGTCATGCACACTCTTTGGCCGGCGCGCAGCACCCCGGCCGCGCCGAAGGTGAATCGCCAGCGCACACGCCAACAGTACGAGCCCCAGCCACTGGGAGGTCGACAGACCGAACATGCCGCCTCGCTCGTCTCTTCGCAGCACCTCGAGCGCACATCGAGCGACGGCGTAGAGCGCGATCGACGTGGCGAAGACATGCCCGTCGTAGCGCTTTCGCGGATGAACCCCGATGAGACAAATGCCGGCGATGAGCAGCGACGCCGCCGACTCGTAGACTTGAGTCGGATGCACCGGCAAGCTCCACATCTGTGCGGCGGGGAGCAAATGCGCCTTGAACTGCTCCTCGCTGGCTGCGCTCCTCGTCGGGAACGAGACGGCCCAGGGGAGCGAGCATGTGGCTCCGAAACAGCAGCCGGCCATCAGGCAACCCATGCGGCCGAATGCGAGACCCAGCGGAATCGCGAACCCCGCCATGTCCGCAGCCTTCCAGAAGGGGAAGCGATCTCGCTTGAGAAGCAGCCATGCGGCCGCGGAGGCGCCGATCAGTCCTCCGTAATAGGTCAATCCGCCTGCCCAGAACTTTGCCCAGGCCAAGCAGTCGGCGACTTTCGGGTGACAAATGCCCTTCGCAGCGTCCCAGATGCCGCCGTACTCCGTCGAGAGGCACTCTGCTCGCTCGAGCGGCCAATCGACGCGCGAGGGGTCGGTGCAAAGGTGCACGTAATCCCAGAAGTAGCCATCGGCCAGGACGTGGAGAACGCGAGCCCCGGCCACGCCGGCCAGAAGCATGGCGAGCCCGAGGTCGACGATGGCATCCGGATTTTCACCGATGCGACGCGCCCAAAGGACTCCAAGCGCCGTTGCGAAAAGAAACGCAGACAGCAGGAAAACGAAATAGGATGGGAAGGAGGTCCCGAGCAGATGAAATAGATCGGGGTGCACGACGACTCGTACCTTCGGAGAGTACCCGATCGCCGGCGACTCAGCGGTCCGGTGCCGGCGACTCGGCCGAGTCGCTTCGCGCCTCCCAATCTGGAACGGGTTCGCCGGATTGGGCGGGCGGCACCGTCGAGACGCGCACGAAAGGCGGTCGGCCACGCTTGCTGGTGAACATGTCGAGTGCCATCAGCCCGACGCCGACGCAGATTGCGATGTCGGCCACGTTGAAGGTGGGCCAGTGATGTTCAACGCCTTTCAACGTTACGTGAACGTCGATGAAGTCGATGACATGACCATACCGAATACGATCGAGCACATTTCCGAGCGCTCCCCCAAGCACGAGCGGAAGGCCCCATTTGAGGGCCAGCTGGTGAGCGTGGAGGCGGCGATAAAGCGTCATGATGAACGCGATCGCTGCGACCGACACGAGAAGGAAAAACGGCCGACGGACGTTCTCGCTCGTGGTTTGCAGCAATCCCCACGCGCCCCCCCGATTTCGAGCGAGCACCAGGGTGACGTACTTCGGCCATACCTCGACCAAGCCCGGATAGCTGTCGAGATGAGTAGCCGCCCAACCCTTCGTCATGACGTCGAGCAAGACCGTGATCGTCGAAACGACCGCCAAAAACACATAGGAGGGATTGTTTCGGCCATAGTCCGCCATGGATCGGGCCGCTCCAATCGGGACACCCAAGCGCCCACGGTCCCCTTCGTCAGGCGGCATCGGAAGCTTATCCACAGTCCCCTCGGCCGCCGGTGCCGTCGCGCTCTGTGTGGATTCCGTCACGATGGTTCGGGCGATTTAGTGGATTGTCCGTGCAAGCGGAAGCCCCGCGTGCCGCCCACGCGCTTGCGGCAACAGTATACATCCGTTTAGCATCGCTTGCATGCCTTCGCCACCCTGGGTGACTGAACGGGGCATCGACGCCACCCTCGCACGCTGGCGCGCGAGCGCGTGGGTCCATCCCTGCTTCTGTGCGGACGAGATCCTGCAAGAGAGCGATGGCCGTTACGTCCCTTTGCCCGACGGGCTGCCTTCCGAGATCGGACGTGCGCTGCGAGCACGCGGAATCCATCGGTTGTACGCGCATCAGGCCGAGGCGATTCAGGCCGCCCTTTCGGGACGGCACGTGGCCATCGCCACCCCGACGGCGAGCGGCAAGAGCCTCTGCTTTCATGTGCCGGTCCTCGCTCGGCTGTGTCAATTCCCCGACGCACGCGTGTTGTATCTGTATCCAACCAAGGCGCTTGCGCGCGACCAAGAGGCCGGATTGCTCGACCTCATGAAAGCCGCTGGACTCGGATCGGGGGCCGTCGTCTACGACGGAGACACTCCGGCCGACGCGCGACGCGCCGCCCGCGAACGGGCGAGAATCGTCCTGACGAATCCGGACATGTTGCACACGGGCATTCTGCCGCATCATACGAGCTGGGCGACGACGTTCGGCAATCTTCGCTACATCGTCATTGACGAACTACACACGTACAAAGGTGTGTTCGGGTCCCACGTAGCAAACGTGTTGCGCCGCCTTTTGCGCGTCGCTCAATTTCACGGCTCTCGTCCCTGCATTCTCGGAGCCACCGCGACCATCGGCAACCCTCGATCGCATGCGGCTCGCTTGTTCGGAGTCTCCGAAGACGAAGTCGATCTCGTCGATCGCAGCGGAGCCCCTCGCGGGGAGCGCCGCTTTTTCGTATTCAACCCACCGGTCGTGAACGACGAGCTCGGGATTCGCGCGAGCTACGTCAAGCAAGCCGTCATGCTCGCCGCGGACCTCATTCGAGCCCGAGTGCCTACCCTCATTTTTGGGCATTCGCGAAACTCGGTCGAAGTGATGCTCCGCTATCTGCGGGATGCCGTCGCGACGGACGCCACGCGGACGGACAAGGGGGCAGGCATCGACGCGTCGCGGATCGTGGCGTACCGCGGCGGCTACCTGCCCGCTCAGCGCCGCGAGGTCGAGCGACGCTTGCGCGAGGGCGAAATCCTCGGCGTCGTCGCAACCAACGCGCTGGAACTCGGGATCGACATCGGCGAACTCGACGCCGTCGTGTGCGCGGGCTACCCGGGTTCGATCGCGGCGACATGGCAGCGCTTCGGCCGAGCTGGACGACGCGGAGCCGAGAGCGTCTGCATCCTTGTCGCATCGAACGCGCCGGTCGACCAGTATCTGGCTCGCGAACCAGGATTCCTATGGGGCTCGCCCATCGAGGAAGCGCGCATCGACCCGGATAACGTCGAAGTGCTCGTTCAGCACGTCAAGTGCGCAGCGTTCGAGCTTCCCTTCCGGCGCGGAGAATGCTTCGGTTCGCTCGGCTCCGACGAAACTGCGGACGCGCTTTCGTTTCTCACTCGCCACCGCGTACTTCACGAATCCGGCGATACGTTTCACTGGGCTACGGACGCGTATCCCGCCAATGACGTTTCCCTTCGGAGCGTCGGATGGGACAACGTCGTCATCATCGACGTGGAACGCGACCAGTCGATTGCCGAACTCGACTGGCGATCCGCCCACACGATGCTGCACGAGCAGGCGATTTACCAGCACGGCGCCGAGTGCTGGCAGGTCGAACGCTTCGACTACGACAACCACAAGGCGTTCGTTCGCCGCGTCGAGGCCGACTACTGGACGGAGGCGATGACGTACGCGCAAGTGTCGGTCATCGAGACGAACGCGGCCGGACCCTTGGTCGATGAAAACCCCATTTGGACGGCGGGTTGGGGAGACGTCAGCGTCGTGGAAAAGGTCGTCGGTTACAAGAAGATCCAGTTTTATACACACGAGAACACTGGGTACGGCGACGTTCGTCTTCCTGAAATGCAGCTGCACACGACGGCATTCTGGCTCACGGTAATCGAGACCGCGACCGTGGCCTCGCCGGCCCAAGTGATCCTTGGGTTACGTGGAGTCGGCGCCGCTTTGCAGACCGTGGCGACGGTCGCTCTTATGTGCGATCCCCGCGACCTCGGGGCAACGTTGGGTGAGGCCGGCTCGGATGGACGACCCAGCCATGACCCAGGTCGCATCACGCCGGGCTACCGTCCAACCTTGTTCGTCTACGAACACGTGCCAGGAGGGACCGGACTGGCGGCGCGGATCTGGGAGGTGCGAAGCGCGCTCCTGACGCGAGCGTTCCGACTCATCGAACGCTGTCCCTGCCCGCAGGGCTGCCCGGCCTGCGTGGGTCCTGGGGATCCCTTGCGAAAGGCGGTCGCGCTGGATCTCCTCCGGATGATCCTCCCGCCCGTGCCGGCTCGGCTCAGCTGACGGCCGTCCCCGCATCGCCGTTCGGGGCGCACGCGTGCGAACGGCTCACCTCCGGCTGAAGCCCCTGGGGCACGGCAAGACCGAACGCCTGCATCCACTCGGCAGCGACCCAGAGTGGGCCCACGAGCAGGTAGTAAGGATCGCCGTAGAACGCGGGCTTGTTCCCCTCGAACACGTAATGACCCACGTACTGGAGCGCCCAACCACCCGCGAACAGGCCCGCGGCGGCCTTCGCGTGCACGAACGCCAACGGGAGCGCGGCGACGATCATCGGGATACCGATCATGTGGGTCAGCTTGGTCGCTCGATGCTTGTGTTCGTTCTCGTAGAGCGCGATGTACTCGCGTAACGTGTGTTTTGGCTGCGGGAGTTTCATGGCCCCGTCAGCGTAAGACGTGCCGCGCGCCGCGCCAAGATGCCCGGAGCGCCGGCTCGGCGCGTCAGCGCGATCCGCGTGTCGCGGCCATGGGAATGGGGCCGATCGGCCATTCGGTCAAAAGGGGCGATCGGGCTCTGGGACCGGCTTGGCGAACGACGCGCGCGCATTGCTGCAGCGGAATGCGCCGCGGGCCGAACGGAGACGAATCTGCGGCATCGGAATCCATGAGAAGCGTGGGAGTGTCGATGCCGTAGTCGTCCGGATGCCCGGGCAAGTTCATCAGGACATGCCCGAGCTCGTGGGCCAAGGTCAAACTGCTATGGGCCGCTCGGATGCCGGCTCGATCCAACAGAACGACGTTGCGTATGCTCGATAGGTCGCTTTCGATGAACGACTCTCCAATGCGCCCTCCTCCGGCGAACAGCGGCACGACAACGACCTCGATCGTACTGGGGTCGCCATCGTCGAGGGCCTTGAGCAATGTCCGTTCTTCCAGTGTCCCAGCCATCGCGTCCATGTCCGTGAAATGCTGTAGGCCGTCGGAGAGATCGACCGAACCGATACGAACCGTCAACGTGCGGTCCGTCGACAGGGGCACGCCCGGTGCCACGTCCGCCGCGACGAGCACCCCATCCTTGCGTCGCAAGGAGACGTCGACGCTGGGTCCTATTCCGGGCGCGACGGTCGCATTGACCGACACCTCCGCTGAAAGACCGACGCGCTCGGCCGTGCGAGCCAAGTTGCTCGCAACGGCGTCGGGGGTTTCAGAGGGTAGTGTGCGAACCGCGATAGACTTGCCGTCGGCTCGAAAGCGAATCTCGCCCCCACTCGCAGGGAGTCCGAGGTCATCGCCGATGGCGACCAAGTGGGAGGGCGGGGGATCGACGATCTTGACTTCGAGCAGCCGTGAATCGCCCAAGGTGAGTCCGCACTGGCCCCAGACGCCCGACGCGACCGCGATCTCGGCCCTTAGGGCTTGCACGGCACCGGCGTCCGTTCCTCCAATCGCAGGGGCTCCGCCTGGACTGATCCGCACGACGAAAGGACGCAAGACGGCTCGCAATCGCCCGATGGGGCCGACCGGCGAGCCACGCGGGCCCAGCACCCGAATCATTTGCGCCTTTCTTCCGCCAGCCCGAAATACGACGGCACCGCCGACCTGCGCCTCGACGCTTCGACCGAGCGCGAGTGGGTGATTGCGGTCGACGTCATCCGTGACGAGCCGCAGCGGCACGCTTGCCCAGCACTGGACACGCGCGCTTGCGACCGGGCATGGCCACGGTGTGACGGCGAGCGGGGGCAGTTCATCGATCCGCGTGCCGAGCGAAGTCACGGACTCGACCGCAATCTCTCGATCGCCGTTCGGCCACGGACCGTTGTCGGGAAGCTCGAGGACGACGCGCAGTGCGTCGGGGTCGTCGTATTTCTCGGGACTGCCCGAGACCAGCCGCTCCGGAGGATCGCGTTCGAGTGAAGCATGCGACCGCGCCATGTCGACACGCCGCCCCTCGCCGTCACGCATCTCGATTCCGCGCACGTCGAGGATCACCTGAACGATCGCACCGCGTGCGGTCGCGGTCAGCTCGACCGTGCCCGGCGACAAGCCTTCGAACCATCCTGTGGACGGCAGAGAGGGACCCCATGGCGTCGGTACACCAGCGGCGGTCACCACCCTCGCATGCTCTGCACCCGATCGCATCTCCACCCGGGCGCCGGCGAGGCGCGGGTCGATCGGAACGAAATCCACAACCGTGGGGGGCGGCAGGACGCTTTGCTCGCCGTCGGGGACACCGTCGGCGTCGTCGTCGTCTCGGTCCGCCCAAAGCACGATTCGAAATGTCGGGCGTTCACCGACGGCGCTCGCGGAGGGCCCCGACGACGCTAGGCCGCCGACGAGACCGACAGCCACCGCTATTCGAGCCAGCCCCACTGAACCCATCGAAATGCCGTTTCCCCGAGCAACGGCTCGGTCGACGGGCCCGTTTTCGCCGCCGCCCGGATGAGCGCTCCCCAGGCGACGTTGCCGATGACTCGGGACTCGATGAGCGCCTCGGCCAATTCAAGCGAGCGTGAACGGGTTGCGACCCCACCCGGGTCGGATGCGGGCGAGGCATCCCACAGCGCGGCGGCTGCGAGACCACGGAGGTCCTCGCGTTTGGCGCTGGTCGCCGCCTCGGCGAGAGCCGCCCGCAGATCGTCTCTCACCCGGTCGCGCGCCAAGTGAAGTGCCGCGCGGATGCTGGTCTCGTCGGGCAGCGGCAATACGCGGACGAATGTCTCAAGCATGGACCGCGCCGCGGGCACGCCCGTGCGTGCCATTCGGAAGAGAAACGTCGTGTCGCGGTCGGCGCTCGGCCGGTCGGAAAGCCGCGCGACGAGCTCGAGTGTCGGCCTCGTGGTCGGATGGGGAGGAGCGACCGTCCCCCGCGCTGCCGCATCCGCTTCGCGAAGGGCCCACTCCACAAGCGACCACGCCGCCCGCGAACTCACCGGACCGGCATGCGCGCGGGATTCGGCCTCCTGGAGCGGGCCCGGGTCGCCGGCCTTGACCGCAACCTCGGCGAGCACGAGCCACCGACCCAGGTGTCGCTCCGCCCCGCGCAACACGGCGAGTGCCGGCCCCACTTGCCTGGCGAGCGGCATCGCCCGAGCGAGCGGCACAAACAACTCCGTGCACATCGAGATGCGATGGCTCTCTTTGATCATGGGAGCGAGCTGCGCGAGCAATGCCCCGTTCGACTCGCCTCGCGCAACGCGGGCGAGTTCGGCGCCAAAAGCGAGGTGCGCCTGGCGGCTCGCAGCGATCTTGGCAAGCAACGTCGCAAGTTCGGGATCTTGCGAAAAACACGCGGCGCTCAACGCGGCCGCACCGCCCGCCTCGTCGCTCGCCAGCGCGCGTCTCAGCAGCGCGGCAGCTTGTCGATCTTGTGCTTCGGCGAGCGCGCGGAGTCCACACGCGTAGATCTCCCGCTGTCGCGCGCCGCGCCGCAAGAGAACCGCCGTGGCCTCGCCCAGCGATGCCCGCAACGCCGGACTCAACGGTGCAACCGCGCGAACGGCGCCGGCGAGCTTGGCCTCGTTCGCGGGCCTGCGCTTCAAAGCCGCATCCACCTCGTCCTCGAGCCGCGTACGGGTCGCTTTGTCCAGGATCTCCGCTCGCGCGATCGGGGGACGGACCGACGCCGAGAGCGACTCGGCGCGCTGCGTCGCCTTCGCGAGGGGCGGGGCGGCGGGGGCTCGCCCCCATGCCACTGGCCCCTCCCTTCGGAGGGCGCCTTCCGCTCGGACCCGCTTTGCCTTCATCAAATGCGTTCCCCCGTCGTGGGCGGGCGCGCCCGCAGCGCGGACCATATCAGAGGCACGGCGCGACTCGACGACGATCGTCCTAGAAAAAATGCTCGCGCCACGACAAGCTCTAGCCTCACCTACCACCCATCGTCGTGCGGGTTTGTTTCACGCTTCTTTCACGCCGTCACGCGCGGAGAAATTGGCCGCACGCACAGCGCGTAGTGCCCCGAACATGTTCGCGAACCGAGGATTTCAGGCGTTGGCCTCTCGCAAGGCGCGGGCGACGAGCCATGCTGCTGCACGGGGAGAAGGAGCAACGCCGCGAGAGGCGGGGAGCCGCAGAAAGCCGACGGGAGCCAACAGGTTCGGTGCTCCACAGCCCGGGGCGCCCGCAATCGAGCCAGCGGCAGGCGTGGCCACCCCCCGGGCCCACCCTATGGAGGGCCTGCGCGGTGGAGGGCCTGCGCGGTGGAGGGCCTGCGCGGTCGACCGGCGCGGCACGCTAAGTACACCGCTCCAGAATAAAGGGATCAGCGGGGCGGTGTGCTTCAATCGCCGAGAGGCGATGGGCGGGGTTGGGGCGTAGGCCCAAGGAAAATCATCTGCAGGCATACCCCAGCGAAGCTGGGTACCGTTCAACGGGGCGCTGTACTAAACCCTGGCCAGGCCAATCGTGAGCGGTTCGCCGTCGAGATCGACGGCGCGCTCCTCGAAACCGGCAGGGATCCGACCCGTTGCAATTTCGATCGCGAGGATCTCGCGCGCGAGCGCCGCCTCGTGGAGCCTGACAATGGCGGCGACCCGTTCGCTTCCCAAGACGACGAGCCGTACGCGATCCGTGTATTCGAGCCCCATTTCCTTACGCATCGATTGAATTCGATTCTGAAGCTCGCGCAGCAAGCCGAGGTCGCGCAACTCGTCATCGAGTTGCGTATCGAGCAGGACGACGCCCACACGATCGCCCGCGGCCGCAAAACCGTCCTTTGCGAGAAAATCCACTTCGACGTCGTCACGGCCGAGCTGCACGCCCTCAAGCGTGACGGCATGGCCCGCGAGAAGCCGTGACGCGAGAGAGCCGGCCGCGGTCGAGGCGAGCGCGCCCATGACCCTCTTCAATGCCTGCGCCTCTTTCCCGAGACCTCGTTGGCCGAGCGACCGGAAGTTGGGCTTCACGCGAAACTCGACGTAACGACTTGCGTTCTCGACGCTGCAAATCTCGACGCCATTCAGGACATTGAGCTCCTCCATCAGCAAACCGACGGCGGAGAGATCCATGAGTTCGGGCTTGGACGTGATGACGACCGCTGTTCGCAATGGCTGGCGCACCCGGATCTTGGCGTGCGTACGGACCTGCAACCCCAGCGAGACCAGCGCCCGAACCGCCGCAACCTTGATCGACAGGGCTTCGTCGACTGCGGCAAGGTCGGCTTCGGGCCAATCCGCCAAGTGGACGCTCTCCTGGGCGATCCGTCCTGCGGCGACGGCGGGTCCGACCACGAGGTTCTGCCACATCGCCTCCGCGGCATAAGGCGTGAACGGCGCCGTTAGTTTCGCGATCGCCACGAGACACCCATGAAGGGTCTGGTAAGCGCTCTGCTTGTCGGCGTCCCAACCAGAACGCCAGAACCGCACGCGACTTCGCCGCACCCACCAGTTCGACAAGGCATCCACCAGCGTGCCGAGCCGCTGCGTCGCACCAAATACATCGTAGGCATCGAGCGCCGTCGTCACCTCGCGCACCGTGACCGCCAGCTCGCTCGCAATCCACCGATCGAGCTCCGGCTGGAGGACCGGGGCGAGCGGGTCGGCGCGGTGCGGATCGAAGCCGTCGATGTTCGCGTAGATCGTGAAAAACGCATAAACGTTGCGAAGCTTGATCGCGAATTCCTTCTGCAGAGCGCGCACGTTCGAAAGCGAATGGCGCGTGGCCGACCATGGAGGGCTGGACGCATAGAAAAACCAGCGAAACGCGTCCGCCCCGGGCGCCGGCGAATCGGGATCCTCGATCGTGACTCGCTGCTCGATGGGCAGCCTCGACACCGCCGACGGCGCCACGTCGACGACCCCCGTGGGCAGGACGCCGAGGGTGGCACGGTCGTCGGGGTGGAGGACGACGGCACGGCGGCCGGCGATCTTCGTCGCGTGGACGACCAGATCGACGGCATTGCGGATCGCGCCGTCTCGGTAAACCATTACCCGCGCGCCCTCTCGCAGGTCGAGGCCTTCGAGATCGTCGCGATTCATTAACGCGGCACCATGAACGGCCGCGGGGGCATCTTTGACCGCGAAGTCCATCGCGACGCGATCCAAGATGGTCTCCGGCGGGGTGTAGTTGCCTTTGCTCTTGCTCTCCTTCTTTCCCTCCTTGTCCATCACGTGTCCGAGCACCAGGCACGTCTTGTACGGATGCGGCGGTACGCGCCGGTCGAACACGAGTGTAGAGACCATCAGCAACGAGTAGAACCAGCCCCGCGTTTGATCGATCGCTTCGCTGATGAAATCGGCCGGAAAAGCCGCTTCGAATTGCTGCTCCGAGCCCGGTGCGTGGGGATATCCCCACTGCGCGAAGGGCATACACCCGGAGTCGAACCAGACATCGATGACTTCGGAAACGCGGCGCATCGTTCCTTCGCATCGGGCGCACGGCACGGTGACCTGATCCATCCACGGCTTGTGGACCATGAGATGCTCGCTCAGGGTCGGATCCGCCTGCCGCGCGGCGTGGAAGTGGTCGAACGCACGGGCGTTGCGCCGCTCGATGTCGGCCACGCTCACCAGCGCCTCTTTGTGATCGGATTCCCGATCGCAGACCCAAATGTTGAGTGGAGTCCCCCAAAAGCGCTCCCGGGAGAGCGCCCAGTCGACGTTGTGCGCGAGGAAGTCTCCGAAGCGCCCCTCCTGGATGTGCTCGGGCGTCCACTGCACTGCGCGGTTGTTCGCGATCGCCCGCTCGATCACGGCGGTCGTGCGGATGTACCACGCGGGCCGCGCGTACTGAATGAGTGGGTCGCTGTCGGCGCGCCAGCAAAACGGGTATTCGTGACGGTAGGGCTCCGCGTGCACGAGTAGACCGCGATCCTTCAAATCGCGCTGGATATCCTTGTCGCAATCTTTGACCCAGCGGCCCGCGTAACGCTCGAAGCGTTCGAAGAACGTGCCGTCGGGCTTCACCGGGCAAAAGAGCGGCAGTCCGGGTCGATCGCGGGCCAGCCGGCGATGAACGTCGTGATCGTCCTCGCCGAAGGCGGGCGCAACGTGCACGATTCCCGTTCCCGCCTCGATCGTGACGAAGTCCGCCGCGATCACGCGCCACACGACGTCCTCGAAGCCGCGCGCTTGGTCTTCGAAGAGATCGAACGGCGGCCGGTACGCCAAGCCGACGAGATCGCGGCCCATCCTACTCGCTTCGACGGCCACAGGCCCCCCCAGTGCCTTGGCGAGCGGTTCGATCAGTCCCCTGGCGAACACGAAGCGACGCCCGCCCGCGACCCGAGCGATCACGTACTCGATCTCCGGATGGACCGCGGCGTACATGTTCGATGGAAGCGTCCACGGCGTGGTCGTCCAGAGCAGCAGGTCCAGATCGTCCTCCCCGACGACGGGGAAGGCCACGTACACGCTCGGATCCTCGACGGTCCGGTACCCCTGCCCGACCTCACCCGCGCTCAGCGCCGTGCCCCCCTGCGCCCACCACCACACGACCTTGTGTCCCTGATAGAGTAGGCCCTTTCTGAAGAGCTCGCCCAGGGCCCACCAAACACTCTCGACGTACGATCGGTGAAACGTGACGTATGCGTCGCTGAGGTCCACCCAGAACGCGACGCGCGCGGTCAGATCCTCCCAATTTGCCGTATATCGAAAGACGGAGTCGAGGCACTTTTTTACGAACGGTTCGACGCCGTAGTGCTCGATGGCGGCCTTGCCATGCAGGCTGAGCTCTTTTTCGACTTCAACTTCGACCGGCAGGCCGTGGGTGTCCCATCCCGCCTTTCGCGGGACGCTCCAGCCGCGCATCGTCTTGTAGCGGGGGAACAGGTCCTTGATGACGCGCGTGAGCACGTGTCCGTTGTGGGGCATGCCGTTCGCCGTCGGCGGCCCCTCGTAGAACACGAATCGGCCCTTCGGCGCCGGGCGCGCGAGCGTCTTTTCGAAGATGCGACGGTCCTTCCAGAACTGAAGCGTCCGGCGTTCCTCTTTCGGAAAATCGAGCTCGGATGGGACCCTCGCGAAGAGCGGACCAGGCATCAGGCGGAGGCTCTAGAGCACCGAACGTGTTGGCGGGCCGAGGACTTCATGGCTTTTGGCCCCCTCGCCAGGCGGAGGCCGACGAGGATGGAACTGCCGCGTGGTGAGGAGAAAAGAACAACGCCGCGGGAGGCGGAAAGCCGCAGAAAGCCGACGGGAGCCAACATCTTCGATGCTCTAGCACTCCGTCCGGGCGAACGGCACGCGAACCGCCCTACTCCGCTGCAGCGCTTGCGTCCTTGGCTTCCAGTTTCTTCAAAACCAGGGCACACGCGTTTTCGAGGTCGCTGAAATCCGCAAGCTCCTCGTCCTCGATCTTGATGCGGTACTGCCGCTCGACGGCCGCAACGATCTCGGCGCCCATCATGGAGTCGATGCCGAGCTCCTTGAACGTTGCCCCATCGGCGATCTCGTCCTTCTCGGCGATCTCGATGACCAGCGCGCGCAGCTCTTCCTTCAACCGTTCGTTCGACATGTCACTTCTCCTCGTGCAGCCGCCTCAGGTCAGCCGCTTCTCGACTTCGTCGAGAAGATCACGAATCGTCTCGATGCCGTCCAAGCCTTCGTCGGGTATCTGGATGCGCAGCCGGCGTTCAAGCGAGCCAATGATCTCGAGCATGCCCAAAGAATCGATGGCCAAATCGCGGATGGCGCTCGCTTCAAGGACGCCGTGGAAGTCCTTTTCGACCACCTCACTGGCCGTTTCGCGGAACATGGTGAGCAGGTCGAGACGCGTGGGCCGCGCCGGATCAGCTTGCAAGGGTTGCATTGCGTCGGGCATTCAATCGCTTTCCTGCTGTTGTGTGTCCAGAAATCGGGCGCGTAGAGGGATACGCGGCTGCCGCTTCACGATCTTTGCTCCACGGATCGATTCTCTGGCCGATCCGATGAGCGGCACGGAAAAAACGGTATTCCGAAAACTCATTGGGGCTCGACGCCTCCTCGATCGGGCTCGGTCCCTTGCACGACCCGTGCGCGCGGCAGGGTTCCTTCCAGATACATCTGACGCGCCTTTCTCCGTTGGGGCTTGCCGCTCGACGTGCGAGGCAGCGACGCCAGCTGCGCCACGACGACCTCGTGCGGCGTCAAGCCGAACTGCGCGGCAACGGTTGCGTTGGCCGCGTCGCGAATCGCCTCAGCCTCGCTGCCGGTGCCCTCACAACAGACGACCAAATGCTCCTCGCCGCCCCCGTCGGCCGCAGGGCGCCCGCGAGAATCGACGAACACCCCAAACGCGACGACGTTGCCCCGGCGCACAGTGTGAATCTGCCCGACGGCCCACTCGATATCCGTGGGGTAATAGTTGCGGCCCCGAACGATGATCACGTCCTTGATCCTGCCGCACACGAAGAGACGGTCCCCGGTCAGATAGCCGAGGTCGCCCGTGAAGAGCCACGGGGCTTGCCCCGGGCGGTCGTCGGCAAGCGCCTTAAACGCCTGCGCCGTCGACTCGGGGTCCTGGAAATAGCCCGCCGTGACGCTCGGGCCGCGCGTGACGATCTCGCCGACTTTGCGCTCAGCGAGCCGATGCCCCGAGGGATCGACAATCGCAACCTCGTGGCCTGCGAATGCCGATCCGCAATCGACCATCTCGACCGCCCCGTCCGTCCTCGACGGCAACGCGTCGCGGCTCGCCAACGCCGTCGGATCAACCGGGTCGGTGCAGAGCCCCGTTCCGAGCGGAGCGAACGTGATCGCCAGTGTCGCTTCGGCCATGCCGTACGACGGCAAAAATGCGCGAGGATCGAAGCCCGCGGGCGCCAGCTTGCCGGCGAAGTCGCGAAGTGCCTTTGGCTGAATGGGCTCGGCGCCGCAGCCGGCCACCCGTAGGGCCGACAGGTCTAGTCCCTCAACGTCCTTGTCTTTGAGGCGTTTGGCCACAAGCGCGTAGGCAAAGTTCGGCGCATACGTGATCGTCCCGCGGTGCACGTGGAGTTTCTCGAGCCACAAACGGGGCGTCCGGATGAAGCTCGCGGTCGGCAAGAACACGCACGCCACGTTCGTGAAGAGAGGCCCCACGACGAAGCCGATGAGCCCCATGTCGTGGAACAGCGGCAGCCAGCTCACGCCCTTGTCGGTTCGCGAGTCGCGCGCCAGACCCTCGATCATGAAGGCCGCGGAGTTGGCGGCGAGATTGGCATGCGTCACGGCGACACCCTTGGGGCGAGACGTGCTGCCGCTCGTGAATTGCAGGAAGGCGACGTCGTCCGGAGCCACGTCCGCTTCGACGACGGACGCCGCGTCATCGGCCCATTGTTCGACCGTCACAATCGAGCGCAGCGTGTCGACATGTGCCAGTGCGGGCTGTACGTACGTTTGGGTCGCTGCGGTCGTGAGCAGCATCGTGGCGCCCGACGCCCGAACGATATGCGCGACGGTGGCATGGTAATTTTCGACGTTCTTGAACGAGAGTTGAGGGACCAATGGAACCGGCACGATTCCGGCGAACAGCGCCCCGAGAAACGAGAGCACGAACTCGTCGTTGTCCGGAATGACCAGCGCGACGCGATCTCCCTTCTTGAGACCGCGCGCCGCGAGGCTCGCGCCGCGCCGCGTCGCTTCGATGCCGATGTCGTGAAATGTTACGAGCCGCTCGGTGCCGTCCGCCCGGACGAACACGAACCCGCGCGTTCGCTCGTCCGCCAGCGCGCGCACGGCATCGACGAGCGTACGAGGCGTCTGGGCGGCGCCGTGACGGAGAGCGTGCATGCGGGCCGCGGCGCTGTAACGCGCAGCCACGAAAGACGCAAGGGTGAGTGTGCACGCCGTCCGCTCCGTCCGGGCTTCTTGGGGGTGCGTTCATTTCTTCGCGTCTCTTCGCGTCCGCGGCGTTGCTCGGTTGCGCAGGGCGGCGCTACATAAGGGTGCTCTGTGCTCCAGCGCGTCTATGTCACGGGGGTCGGGGTCGTCAGCTCCATCGGGTTGGGCAAGGCCGCGTTTTTTCGTTCGCTCGAAGCCGGCGCCAGCGGCATTTCGCGAGTGACCGCGTTCGACGCGTCACCGCTCGGCCGCCATTATGCAGGCGAAGTCAAGGCTTTCGACGCTCGCGACTACCTCACCGATGCCGAGTGTCGGCGCATGGGCCGCTGCTCCACCATGGCGCTGGCCGCTGCCCGCATGGCGCTCGCCGACGCGGAAATGCCCGCTCTCGCGGTTGCCGGACCGCGCACGGCAGTCGTGCTCGGCACGACGATGGGCGAGGCGCGCATCCTGCAGGAACTCGACCGCGAATGGATTCTCGGCGGAGAGCGGGCGGTTTCGCGCGCACTGATTCCACGATACGGATCGACGCTGCTGCCCATTCACGTGGCTCGCGCGATCGGCGCTCGAGGGATGGTGCTCGCCCTGCCTGCGGCGTGCGCGGCGGGAAACTACGCGCTCAGCTTCGGTGCCGATTTGATCCGCGCGGGTCGCGCGGACATCGTCGTTGCGGGCGCAGCGGAATTGCTGCAGGCGCTTCAGTTCAGCGGCTTTGTTCGGTTGGCGGCAATGGCGCCGGAGAAGTGTCAGCCCTTCGATTTGAACCGACAAGGATTGCTCCTCGGCGAAGGCGCGGGGCTTCTGATTCTCGAGAGCGAAGCGCATGCTCGACGTCGAGGCGCGCGCCTGCAGGCCGAGGTCGGCAGCTACGGGTTCTCGTGCGATGCGTACCACATCACACGGCCTCATCCGGATGCGACCGGAAGCATTGCGGCGATGCAGAGCGCCATCGAACGCTCCGGGATCACTCCGGGCGACGTCGATTTCGTCAACGCGCACGGAACGGGCACCAAGCACAATGACGCCGCCGAATCGAAGGTCGTGCGCGAAGTCTTCGGGGACCGGCGCCTGCCCGTGTCCAGCATGAAGAGCATGCTCGGGCACTGCATGGGTGCGGCAAGCGCGCTCGAAGCGATCGGTTGCGTGTTCACGATCGAAACGGGCATCTACCCGCCCACGATCGGGTACGACACGCCGGATCCGGAATGCGACATGCAAGTGGTCGCGAACGTGGCGCGACGTGGAAGCAGCGACATCGTGGTCAACAACTCGCTCGCGTTCGGCGGATACAATGCCGTGACGGTGTTCGCCAAGCCCGGGGTTCTGCCGCCGCCCCGCCGCTGGCCGCCGTCCGCCACGCGGCCGGCCATCGTTGGCGCGGCGCGCCACCAAGGCCCCCCGTACCCGTGATGGATCGGGCGATCACCGGTTGCGGCGTGGTCTCGGCGCTGGGCACCGGTCGGAGCGCATTCTTCACGGCCCTGGCGTCAGGGGCGCGCGCCACGTCCGACGACGGGCGCGTCGAGACGTTCGACGCCTCCAAGTACGCTGGAGCCCTCGTCGCGGAGGTCCGTGGATTCGACGCCGCGAAGCACCTCGGCGACAAGGGCCTTCGAACCCTCGACCGCCTGTCGAAGCTGCTGATCGTTGCGACCCGCCTGACGCTCGACGACGCTGCGCTCAAAACGCAGGGACGGTGGATCGCAAACGACGAGGGCGATCCGCCTTGGCCGGAGCGGGTAGGTCTCGTCGTGTCCAACGCGTACGGCTCGCTCGAAGCGATCACGGAGCTTGACCGCGTCGCCTTGTTGGAGGACGCCCGCTACATCAACCCCTCGCGTTTCCCGCTCACCGTCTCGAACAGCGCCGCAGGCTACGCCAGCATTTGGGAGGACCTGCGGGCTTTGAACGTGACGGTGAGCGACGGAAACTGCGGCGCCCTCGATGCAGTTGCCTGCGGCGATCTGTTGCTCGAGAACGCGCGAGCCGACGTCCTTCTCGTCGGCGGCGCCGAGGCCTTGACCGAGGCGCTGTTCGTGGGGTTCCGCAGGTTGGGCATGGACTTGCACGCCGGGGTTGTCGACGGCTCGTCCAACGGCGCATGTCTCGGCGAGGGCGCTGCACTCGTCGCGATCGAGACGGCCGAGGGGGCTCGCCGGCGCGGCGTCGAGTCGTTGGCCGAAATTCGCGGATACGGCACGTCCTTCGCTCCACCGGAGCGTGCAGGGTCGTTGGTCCATGCGACGTCCGACGCCCTCGAGCGCGCGATCGTCGACGCGATCGCAGACGCGAGCATCGGTCGCGACCAGGTCGACCTGATCGTCTCTGGAGTTTCCGGGCTGCGCGCATTCGACGAGGCAGAGCTCACGGCGATTCGCCGCGTCATGGGGCCGGATGCGCTCATCGTCGCGCCCAAGCTTGCCTTCGGCGAAACGCTCGGAGCCAGCGGTGCAATGGCCATCGCCGCGACGCTGGGATATTTGCGCGACGTGCCGATTCGTTGTCTGGCACCCGGGGTGCGTCCGAACGTGCGCGGTCCGCTGCGCACGGCCGTCGTCACATCGATCGGATTTTACGGCAATGCGTCGGCGCTCGTCATGCACCGCGCTTCGCGCTAGAACCGGCCGCAGTGTGCCCGCCGCGGTAACCTGGGCGGGCGACGACCTGACCCAGATCCACCAACGCGAGAGGGACATGCCATGGTAGCTGTCGCGAAACGGGAGCGTTCGGTGAGTTGGATCGAAGCGAAGGCGCGGGCCGATACGACTCTTTCGCGGGTCCGCGAGGGCCGCGAATTGCAGCTTTACCCTTTTTTCCGTCCGTTCGATTCGGGCGGGTTACACGCGCAGCTCGACGGCAAGGCGATCGTCAACTTCAGCTCGAACGATTATCTGGGCCTGACCACTCACCCGCGGGTCAAAGAGGCCGCCAAGCGCGCGGTCGACCAATACGCATGTGGGTTGTCGTCGTCGCGCCCGCAGGCGACCACCCGCGAGCACGTTCGGCTCGAGGAGCGCCTCGCCCGATGGATGGGGTTCGAGAGGTGCCTGACGTTCACGACCGGCTATCAGGCAATGCTCGGCACCATCGCCGCACTCGCGGACAAGGACACGACGCTGGTCCTCGACGCGTACAGCCACGCCTGCATTTTGGATGGATCGTTTCTCGCCGCCGGCATTCCGAAGGGCGGCCCGGAAATCCGATTCTTCAACCACAATTCAGCCAAGAGCCTCGAGCGGGTTCTCAAGACCCGTGAGCGCAAGAACGCTCTGGTCGTATGCGAAGGCGTTTACTCCCTCGACGGGGACACCGCCCGTTTGCAGGAGTTCGTCGAGCTCTGCGACCGCTACGAGAGTCCCTTGCTCGTCGACGACGCGCACGGAACCGGAACGATGGGCGCGACCGGCCGCGGCACAATCGAGGCGTTGGGACTGCAGGGCAAGGTTCCGATCGTCGTGTCGACACTCTCGAAGACCTTTGGTGGCATCGGCGGCTTGCTGCTGGGTTCCGCTGAAGTCGTCGATCTCGTACAGCATACGGCGCGAAGTTTTTTGTTCAGCGCTTCCCTGCCCGTCCCCATCGTCGCCGCCGCGTCGACCATTCTCGACATGCTCGAATCGGACGGCGAAGCGATCGTCCTAGAACTTCATGACAAGGCGCGTTATTTCCGCGAGGGCCTCACGAGAATCGGATTCGATTTAGGCTCAAGCAACACGCACATCATGCCCGTCATGTGCCGCGAAGAGCGAAAGGCGCTCTTCATGCACATCGCGCTGCTCGAGTGCGGCGTCTTCATGGTGCCGCTGACCTATCCATCGGTGAAGCTGGGAGAGGAACGTCTGCGGGTCAACGTCACCCGCGGGCATACGCGCGAGGACCTCGATCGCGCCCTCGAATTGCTCAAGGAATACGGAGAGGCGTTCTTCGTTTTGTCGGGCGAAGACATCGGCCCCAGAGTAGAGTAATGGGTCAGGGCCGTGCCGAGGCCTGAGGCCGCTGCAGCGACAAGACCGCACGCGCTACGTCCTCGACCGTGGAAATGTGCTCGAACATTTCGGCCGAAATGTTCACCCCGAAGTAGCTTTCGACGTCCGAGACGAACTCCATGACCCCGAGGCTGTCCAGACCGAGGTCATTCTGAATGTGGTCGGTCGGGCGCACTTCCCGCGTCTGGTCCACGTGACGGCGAACCAGCTCGCACGTGATCTTCAGCGACTCGTCGTAGCTGGACATGCAGTGAGATTACCAGCGCCGAGCCAAGGCGTCATCGATCGAGCGCGCGACGCGGCTGGGCTCGGCGCTCGCGAGCAGTCCGCGGATGAGCGCAACGCCGTCGGCTCCCGCTTTGCCACACGCGGCCGCGGTTTCTTCCGTCACGCCACCCAGCGCATAAACGAACGGCCCGCCCCGCGCAATCGACCGCGCGGAGCGTAGTGCGTCAAGTCCTCGTTCCATCTTGTGCCGACCGGACAACGACGTGGGTCGTGTACGAAAAATCGGGCTGACGAGAATGGCATCGGCTCCTTCGTCGCACGCTCGCCGAACGTCATCGTCGGTGTGGGCCGCCACCGATACCCAGGCGCGCCGGGCAAACACGGCGCGCGCCTCGTTGACCGAGCCCGCGCCGCCGCCGAGATGCACGCCGTCGGCTCCAACGTCCCGCGCGACCCCCGCATGGCCGTTGACGAAGAGGGCCGCACCGGTCGCACGAGTCGCATCGCGAAGCCGTGCGGCGAACAGCCTCAGACTCACGACGGGACGCGCCTTGTCCCGCAGTTGCACGCCGAACGATCCGCGCGGCAGGGCTCGACCGACATCGCGCACGCAGCGGAGGATCACCTCGTCGCCGAAGGCCGGGTCCGTGACGAGCACGACCCGTGGAAGAGTCATTCGATAACGCGCGCCGCGCTCGCAGGGTCGCCGCCCACCGCGCCCGCTCTGTCGCCGACGGATCCGATGACTCCTGAAGACGGACTCGACGCGTTCGCGTATCGGCGTTTGGGCATTCGCCCAGCGAGAAACGCTTTGCGCCCGGCGCTCACGGCTTCGCGCATCGCTTCGGCCATCAGGGCCGGATCGCGGGCGTGCGCGATGGCGGTATTGAGCAGAACGCCCTGGCAGCCGAGTTCCATCGCGACTGCGACGTCGCTCGCCGTCCCCACGCCCGCATCGACGATGACCGGCACGCGAGCCTGTTCGAGGATGATCTCCAGGTTGTGAGCGTTGCGAATGCCCAGGCCACTTCCGATCGGCGCCGCGAGCGGCATCACCGCGGAGCAACCGGCGTCTTCGAGCTTGCGGCACACGATCGGATCATCGATGCAATAGGGCAAGACGACGAACCCTTCCTGGACAAGCTGCCGCGCAGCAACGAGCGTCTGCTCGTTGTCCGGGTAGAGCGTCCTCGGATCCCCGATCACCTCGAGTTTGACCATGGGGCCTCGAGACGGCGACCGACCGTCCTCGGACGATCCAATCCCGAGGTCGCGCGCCAGCCGCAACGTTCGAACCGCCTCGTCGGCCGTAAAACATCCGGCCGTGTTGGGCAACACGATCCACTCCATTCGCGCGACGAGCGCCATGAGCGACCCGGCCGATCGATCCGCGAGATCGACCCGACGCAACGCTACGGTCACGATCTGCGCGCCCGAAGCGACGATGGCACGCTCGGTCTCAGCCAGGTCCTTGTACTTGCCAGTGCCGACGATCAGCCGGCTCTGGAAATCGTGGCCCGCGATGACGAGAGGATCTTGCATGGCGCTCCGAGTGTAGCCTCGCGGGCGCGGCGGTCGACCACCGGCGATCGCGGATCCCGCCACCGGCGATGAAGCCAGAGCCATTGACTCGGAACCTCACGCACGAATTTCTCGAGCGCCCGAGTCGCTTCGACGGTGGCCCGATCGATCCAGGCGCGCCGTGCTCGAACCGGAGGCCAAAGCACGTTCAGGACATGCAACACGTGGTCGCCGTCGTCGTCGCGACGGAATGCGGCCACGACCAGAGGAGCTCCCGAACGCGCCGCGAGGGCAGCCGGGGCACGGTCCGACCATGCACCACGACCCAGAAAATCGACACGCACGGCATGTCGACTCGAGGCCGGGACCTGATCGATCATCATCGCGACGACCCCTTTTTCTCGAAGAGTGGCGCGGGCACGCGCCATGGCCCCCGAGGCGGGCGCCAGAGTCACGCCATGTCGCGCTCGGGTGGACTGCCAAAAATCGTCCAACGAGACACTCTTCAACCGCTTCGTGACGACCAAAAGAGGGATCTCGTTCGCCATGGCGCAGGCGGCGAGATCCCAATTGCCCGTGTGCGAAGCCGCGACCACGACGCCCCGCCCCGCGGCCACGGCGCGCGTCCAGACCCCGCGTGAGGACGCGTGCATCGCCACATGCCCCGTCGCCTCCCCGGCACTGCGCGCGGCCAACCAAAGAAATTCGGCCGCGGATGTTCCGAGAGATCGGTACGTGGCCCGCGCGTTTCGGGCCGGATCGCAGACGCCCGCGGTTCGCAGCCCCTCATCGACGTGCGCTCGTCGGATTCGAAGCACGCTGCCGGCGATCCATCCGATCGCAGCGCCGACCCAGGGCAGGGCCGACCATGGCAACCTTCCGACGAGCGCCGCCAGCGCGCGCCATGTCGCAGCCATCGTCGAACGCCGGTCGACTCAGCCGAAGCCGGCGCGGCGCGCGACCTTGCCGGCGGTGGGCTCGCCGTCCACGGCGATGGCAAAAACGTCCGATCGGCCGACGACGTAGAGTTCTCGCTTTGGATTGCGTGCATACACGAGGTCGCCGTCTTGCCGGATCGCCTCGACCCGCGACACGGTCATGCTCGCGCCGTCGTGAGCGATATGAAGAGTAAGGCCGAGGCCGTCGGGCAGGATGTGCCAGCCTTCCCGGTCGCCTTTTGCACCCACCGCCTTGAGAATCGCATCCATGTGGTCGGCCGTCATGCCGATGGCCATACCGCGAACCGCGCCGCACGTCGACGGACGCGGGCGACCACCGGCGTTCGACCCGGTCGAGTCGGCGGCAGCGTGCTACCGCGTCCTGAGTTAGCCTCGATTCGGATCATCCCGATGACCCGCAACGGATCGGACCCACTCGCAGAGCAACAACCCCGAACCGTCGTTCTCGAAGGCGTCCGCAAGAGCTTCGGGGACACCGAGGTCCTCAAGGGAATCGACATGGTGTGCACCCGAAATCAGACGACCTGCGTGGTCGGAGGATCGGGGGCGGGCAAGACGACGCTTTTGCGATTGATCGTCGGACTCGACAAGCCGACGGCAGGGCGCATTTTCATCGACGGCGAAGACATCGTGCCGATGGGCGAGCGGGAGCTCAATCGGATCCGTCGAAAGTTCGGCATGGTGTACCAATACGCAGCGTTATTGGACTCGATCCGCATCCTGGACAACGTGGCTTTTCCGCTCGTCGAACACACCCGGCTCTCCGCGTCCGAGCGGCGCGACAAGGTCGTCGACAAGCTTCGCGTGCTCGGGCTCGACGACAGCATTCTGTCGAAATACCCCTCCGAACTGTCGGGCGGCATGCGCAAACGCGTCGGTCTCGCGCGCGCTCTGATGCTCGACCCGCAGATCGTGATCTACGACGAGCCGACCAGCGGGCTCGACCCGCTCACGAGCCGCTCGGTGGATGACCTCATCGACGAAACGAAGCGGCGCTTCTCCGTCACGAGCATCGTCATCACCCACGACATCGCAAGCTGCTTCCGGATCGCCGATCAAGCCATCCTGATCGAGCAAGGCCGCATCGTCGCGCGAGGAACGCCGGCGGAGCTCGCCCACGGCGACAGTGAAGTCGCCCGCGAATTCATCGTCACATCGGGGGTCGATGTCGACGCCATCACGAGCCACCGACGCTGACTGAGCTATCCTGAAGCAGGAACGATGCAACCCGTCCTGCCTGCAGCCGCACCGCCCCCTCGGGGCGATCCTGCGGCGCGGCCCCCGCCGTCGACCGATCCGAAGGCCATCGCTGCGTTCGTGCTCGGGGTATTCGGCGTTCTCGGCACGTTCTGCGGCATGGGAGTGCTGCTCGGCATTCCCGCGATGGTGCTCGGTGCAGTCGCCCATCGGGACATCGGTCGATCCACAGGGGAGCTACTCGGTCGCGGGCTCGCGACCGCGGGGATGATTCTCGGCACGATCGGCTCACTCCTGTTCTTCGCGTGGGCGTCGACCGTGGCCTTCCTCCTGGTGAGCTCTCCGGTGACCGCCTCGGCCCCATCGGAGGTCGACGATTCTCCCATCCCCGCGTGGCCCTCGACCACGCCCCTCGTTCCGTCCGACGAGACGGCCCGCGCGCACGGAGTGAGGCTGCATCGGTCCGGCGGCGCGTTGCGCGTCCAGCTCGCGAGGCAGGCCTCGTCCGCGCGCAGCGCGGGCGAGATCGTGCTCGTCGAGACGCTGGCAGCGAATTGTGGCGCATGCGAAGAAATCGATCTGGCCATGCGCGATCCGGAGCTGCAGGCTGCCCTATTCAACGTTCGGCTCGTCGACATCGATACGGGCGAGTTCCATCCGGAGCTCGGTCGTCTTCGGATGGACGAGGTCGCGACGCCGTGGTTTTACCTGATTGATTCTCAAGGCGAGCCACGCGACGCGATCGGCGCCGACGAGTGGGACGACAACGACGCGAGGAACATCGCGCCGGTCCTGCATGCCTTCGTGCACGGAAAGCTCCGCACGCGCCGCCACGCGTGGCACGGCGGCGCGACGCTTTGATCCACGGGTTTTGGAAATCTACCTGATTGCGTCGAGCCGCCGTCCGCTGGTTCGTGCGACGACCTCGACGCCCTTTCGTTCGAGCCGCCGTTCGTCGGCTGGTTCGTTCGGCGAGGTCGAAGCCTTAATTTCGTTCGAGCAGCAGATCGTCGCCGGGTTTGTTCGGCGACGTCGAAGCCGCCGGCGCAGGGCGCGATGGAGGCGACGGGGACGGACGGCTCGGCTTGGCCGTCGCGGCGGCCGCGCTCGCCGGGGGGGGGCTGTTCTTCGATGCGCTCTCGGCCGGGGCGGGCGCGAGTCCGCTCTGGGCCGACGGTGGATCGGACGTCTTGGGTCCGCCAGCCGGCAAATCGAGGGTCTCAGGGGGAGCGACCCCCGGATCGCGAGCGACTGCGGCGTGTCGTGCGGAGGCCGGGGCAGCGGCACGAGGAAATCGCGACACGACGACGCATAGCGCCGCGCCGACCACGGCCGCAAGGGCAAGCGTCGCCACTCCCCGGCGACGCCGAAGAGCCCCGCTGGTTTGTCGGCTGGCGACCGTCTCGGCGTAACCCGACGCGACCTCGCCCTGCGCGCCGGACGCGCCGACCGACGCAAGCGACCGGCCCGGCACGCTCCGACTGGAGCGCGGTGAACTCACGATTCGCGCAACGCGATCGACGGCCAGCTTGCCTTCGTCGGACGCGAAGGGGCGCAGCGCCTCGGCGAGATCGGCCACCGACTGGAAGCGACGATTCACATCCTTGTCGAGGCAGCGCATGATGACCGACGAAAGCGCGCCTGAAAGATCCGGCCGCCGAGACCGGACGGGCACGGGAGGATCGGCCACGATCTTTGCGCACAACCCCGTGACGGTGTCGGCTTCGAACGGCGGCGCCCCGGCAAGCAGCTCGTACAGGATGACTCCGAGAGCCCAGATATCGGTCCGGGTGTCGACGTTCTTCGTGCTGCGGACTTGCTCCGGCGACATGTAGAGGGGCGAACCGAGAACGGTCGCCGTCGACGTGAGGCTCTGCGCTTGATCGCCCTCGTCCAGGGCCTTCGAGATTCCGAAGTCCAGGACCTTGACCAAGGGCGCGCCGTCCGGTCGCACGGTCAGAAAGAGATTGGATGGTTTGAGGTCGCGGTGAACGATGCCAACCCCGTGGGCCTCGGCCACGGCTTCCATGGCTTGGAGGAGGTAGTCCACGGCCTCCGCCACCGGCAGCACGCGGCGGACCTCGAGAACGTGCCCGAGATCGGTCCCGCTCAGGTGCTCCATCACCATGTAGGGAAGTCCGTCGTCCAGCGCACCCACATCCATGACGCGCACGACGTGCGCGCTCTGGAGCCCGGCGGCCGCCCGAGCTTCGCGCACGAAGCGGTTCACCGCCTCGGGCCCCGATCCGACGCTACGCCGGAGGAGCTTGATCGCGACGGTCTGTCCCAACTGCAGGTGACGCGCGGCGACGACAACCCCCATTCCGCCAATGCCGAGCACGCGCTCGACTGCGAACTTGCCGCCGATGACGTCCCCGACGGCGGCGATGCCCTCCGGCATCCCGGAGGCAGTTTCAAGGTCGGCCCCGTCCACCGCCATGCCGCCCACGATACCGAGTCGGGGGGTCCCTCTCAACTCAGCCGCTTGCCCATTGGCTCGAAAGAGCGCGGGCCGCGGACTGCAACGTCACGAACGCGTAGCCGGCGCCCTTCAGGACGTCGACCGCGGCGCGAAGGGCGTCCAGCTTCTCGCCGTGCGCCACCCGAACGTCCGCGCGAACCGAACGAAGGTCCTCGAGCCCGTCACCGACGTCGAGCACGTCGATCCCATGCAGCTCCAGATTGATCATCGGCTGGCCGACACAGGCACGGGCAAGCCACCGAGCGACACGCGATCCCCAAAGGGTCAGCGTCGTGCCAAAGATGGGCAGGCGTGGGCCGCGCGTGACCTGCACCGGAATCTCCAGGAGACCTCGACCGGATCGCCAGTAGGGCCGACCGATGCGGTACGGCTGGGTCGGCGACGTCAGCACGAGCGGAGTGTCGACGATGGACCGGCTCCGGTGCCCGCGCGCCGCGATCAGGCCCATCTTCAGAGTCTTCGCGAGCCAGTACGGCGGACACGGGAAGACCGACGAATCGTACTCGATGCCGATTTCGGTGAGGACCTCGAAGACCTCGTCCGAAATGGTGTACCCTGGAGCCCGAAAGCCCACCGGGCAGGTCCCGGTCGCGTGCTCGATCGCCCGAGCCCCTTGCTCGATTTGCCGCGTGATCTCAGCGCGCCCGAGGCGAACGAGGTCGTAGCGGTGATCGAGCGAGTGGTTGGCGACTTCGAACCCCCCTTTTGCCGCCGACCGCACCTTTTCCGCGTTTTCCTCGCGCGCCAGATCGCTTCCGACGGCAAACCACGTGAGCGGGATCGCGAGCTCTCGGGCGAGGGCGCTCAGTCGGTCGAACGCGACGTCATAGACGAGCGTCCGCGCCGGGCCGTGCGGATCCGCCAGCCCGTGAATGGCAAAGTAGTTCGGAATCTCGTCGAGGTCGACGCTCACCGCGCAGAGGCGCACGGAGGTCAACCCTCGATGGTCTTCGCTACCTCAGCGGCAAGGTCTTCTTGCTTCTTCTCGATTCCTTCGCCGAGCGAATAACGCACGAATGCGCGAATCGTGACTTCGCCGCCCAGTTTCTTTGCGAGGTCCTGGCGCAGTTTGTCGATCGTACCCGCCGGCGGATCCCACACGTTGTCCTGTCCGAGCAATGTCACCTCGGTGAACCACTTGGCCAGCTTGCCATCCAGAATCTTCGGCCACGCTTGTTGAGGCTTGCCCTCTTCTTTCAGCTGAGCCTCGAAGATCTCTCGCTGTTTGGCGACGTCGGGCGGAGCCAGGTCCTCGCGCCGGACGACCGACGCGTTCATCGCCGCAATCTGCAAGGCCACGTTGTCGACGAACGCGCGCAGGTCATTGTTCTTCGGGTCCGGCCCATCCACGGACACGAGCACCGCCAGCTTGCCGCCGGCATGAACGTAACCAACGACGAGTCCCCCGGGCTCCTTGGCATCGATGGCCGCCCAACGCCGGACGACACAATTTTCGCCCGTTTTCGCGACGAGCTCTTGGCGCACGGCGTCGATGCTCTTGTCCACCCCCGGATACTTTTGGGTGCTGAGATCCGCCCCTTTCGGCAGCTTGCTCGCGACGCTCACCACGTTCTTCACGAACGTCTTGAATTCGTCGCCGCGAGAGACGAAGTCGGTCTGCGAGTTGACCTCGACCAAGACGCCCCGCTTGCCGTCCGGCGCGACCCACGCGGCGACCTCTCCCTCAGCCGCCACGCGACCGGCACGTGCCGCTGCTTTGACGAGCCCTTTCTTCAAGATGATCTCGACGGCTTTCTCCATGTCGCCGGCCCCTTCGACGAGCGCGCTCTTGCAGTCGGCCATTCCGGCTTGGGTGCGCTCACGAAGCTCTTTGACCATCGAAGCAGTGATTGCGGCCATGACTTACCTCGGGAAATTCTAGAATCGAGTGGCTCGAAAATCAGTTCAACTGGGTCGGTCGCCGTCGTCCCGGCGGACGCGGCTGCGAATGACTTCAGCCTGCGGACCGTCGCGGCGTCCCCCACCCTGATCGCGATCGCCGTCGCGATTCAGCGTCTCTTTGCGACGTTGTGCACCCTCAATCACCGCATCGGCGACACCGGCAGTGATGAGCCGGATCGAGCGGATCGCGTCATCGTTGCCCGGGATGACGAAGTTGACCCTGTCCGGATCGCAATTGGTGTCCGTGATCGCGATGACTGGGACACCGATCTTGTTCGCCTCTTGGACGGCAATGGACTCGCGCGCAGGGTCGATGACGAACATGGCGCTCGGAAGCGAGCCCATATTTTTCAACCCGCCGAGGTATTTCTCGAACCGCTCGCGCTCCTTCTCGAGTCGAGAGACTTCCTTCTTCGTAATCGATTGATACGTCCCGTCTTCCTTCATGCGCTCGAGTTGGCGCATGCGCTCCAAACCCATCTTGATGGTACGGAAGTTCGTCAACGTTCCCCCGAGCCAGCGGTTGACGACGTAGAAACTGCCGGAGCGAACCGCCTCCTCCTGGACGATTTGCTGCGCCTGGCGCTTGGTGCCGACCATGAGAATGTGGCCGCCGCGCCCCACGGTGTCCACCACGAAGTGGTGCGCGCGGGCAAAGAGCCGTGCGGTCTGGTCGAGGTCGATGATGTGGATGCCGTTGCGCGCGCCGTAGATGAACGGACGCATCTTCGGGTTCCAGCGCTTAGTCTGATGGCCAAAGTGGACCCCCGCGTCGAGCAGCGACCGGAGAGGCAAAGGCACGTCGCCCGGGAGCTGGGGCAGTCCCTGGGCATTGATTTCGGTGGGCTGGGTCATTCGCGCATCCTTTCGGTTGAGCCTCCACTTTCCTCTCCTCGCCAACGGAGCCGGCCCCCCCTCCGCAATGACGGAGTGGAACGGGACAGCCCCGCACCGGACGGGGGATTGCGCGGGAAAGTGTGTGGGTTGGAACGGCAAGCGGAATGCCAGCCGCTACGTTATCGGGGCAGCCAACGTACTCACGGGCTCTAAAAATGCAAGCTAGGGTCGGAGGGGGTGGGCGCTACGGGTGCATCGCCTGCGCATTTTCCAATCGGGTCTGTTTTTTTGGGGTCCGTTTTTTGGGTCCGTTTTTTGGAGCTGTTTCCGCGTCGGCGAAAGGAACATCATGCGCCATAAAGTGCGCCCGCCGCGCTTCGCGATCGGGCGCTTGCTGGGGTTGGGCCTCACGATGGGATCGTGCGCCTCGGGACAAGCGGGCCGCCCGCCCCCCGGCTTGCCCGCGCCCGTATACGAGGAGCCCAGTCCGCCCCGCAGCGATGAGCGGCAGGATGGCGGTGCGACGGCGGGACCGGGGCCCATCCCCTCCGCGCCAGCGACGACGGCCAACCCCGCGAGAGAATGAACACCGCAGTCCGGCTGACTCGGACGTCATGCTAGCGTCCAACGCCGATGCCGGCTCCCAAGATCGATCGCGCGCTCGTGCTTCGCGTGGCCAAGCTTGCTTGCCTGTCTCTGGCCGAGCCTGAGCTCGATCGGTTCACGCACGAGCTCGCACGGATCGTGGGGTACGTCGAGCAGCTCGATGTTCTCGACACACGCGACGTCCCGCCCACGGCGCACATTCAGCTCGACCGCACCCCGTGGCGGGAGGACGAAGAGCGGGCCAGCCTTGCGCGCGACGAGGTCCTGTCGCAGGCGCCCCGGGTGGAGGCCGACGGTTTCGCCGTGCCGGCATTCGTCGAGTGAGCGGGTTGTCGGCCGACTTCGGTGTCATCGAAATCGCCGACCGCGTTCAGCGGGGTGAAATCACCGCTCAACAGGTCACGTCCGCCGCCCTGGCGCACATCGCGGCCACCGACGGAGAGGTGCATGCGTTTCTCTGCGTCGGGCACGCCGCGGCGGTCGCACAGGCCCGCGCGATCGACGAGCGGCAGTCGCGCGGCGAGCGCGTGGGCCCACTCGCCGGTGTGCCCGTCGCGATCAAAGACGCCATCTGCACCCACGGACTGCCGACGACCGCGGGTTCGAAGATCCTCGCCGGGTACGCGCCGCCTTACGACGCGACCGTCATCGAACGGCTGCGCGCTGCCGGGGCCGTCATTGTCGGAAAAACGAACATGGACGAGTTCGCGATGGGCTCGTCCAACGAGAACAGCGCGTTCGGTCCGGTCAAGAACCCCTGGAACACCACGCTTACTCCGGGCGGTTCGTCGGGCGGGGGTGCGGCCGCCGTAGCCGCGCGCATGACCCCTTGTGCCCTCGGAAGCGACACCGGCGGATCCATCCGACAGCCGGCGAGCCTTACCGGAACCGTAGGCATCAAACCGACCTATGGCCGGGTCCCTCGCTACGGGCTCATCGCGTTTGCGTCGAGCCTCGATCAGATTGGACCGCTGGCGACCGACGTGCGCAGCGCGGCGCGCGTTCTCTCCGTGATTTCAGGGCACGATCCGCGAGACTCGACGTCGCTCGACGTTCCGGTGCCCGACTTCGAGCAGGCGTGCGGCCGAAGCGTCCGCGGGATCCGGGTGGGGATACCCGCAGAGTACTTTGCCGAAGGTCTCGACCCGGAGGTCGCGACGAGCGTTCGAACTGCGGTCCGCGAGCTGCAGGCCGAGGGATGCGTGGTGCGGCCCGTGAGCCTGCCCCATACCCGATTCGCCGTCGGAACGTACTACGTGCTGGCTACCGCGGAAGCGTCGAGCAATCTCGCTCGATTCGACGGCGTGCGCTTCGGCTTGCGAGTGGGTGCAGGCGCGAGCGGACACGATCTTCAAACGATGTATGGGGCGACGCGCGATGCCGGGTTCGGGGCCGAGGTCAAGCGCCGGATCCTGCTCGGGACGTTCGTCCTCTCTTCCGGCTACTACGATGCCTATTATTTGAAGGCGCAGAAGGTGCGCACGCTGATTCGCCGCGACTTCGACGACGCATTTCGGGAGGTCGACGTAATCTGTTCGCCGACTTCGCCCACCGCCGCGTTTCCGCTGGGCGAGAAGATCGACGACCCTCTCGCGATGTACCTCAACGACATTTTCACGCTTCCCGCGAGCCTGGCGGGTGTCCCGGCGATGAGCGTACCGTGCGCGCCCACGGCAGCGGGCCTCCCCGTGGGCCTGCACGTGATGGCCCGCCCGTTGGACGAAGCGACGATGCTGGCCGTGGCAGCCGCCTGGGAGTCGCGCTCGCCCGCACGCGGACTCCTCGCCCCGCTCGGTCGTCGGGCGGCGTGACGGTCTGCAACGTCGACGTGGGGCCTCCCGGAGGCTCTCAGCCGACGACCAGACCGGCGGCCTCGAGACGACCTTCGCGGACATCGTAGATTCGCACGCGGGGGGCGTCTTCGTCGTCGACCGTCGCCGTGACTCCGAAGATTCGCTGAACGCCGCATCCGAGAGCGCGATCGACCACGGCGTGCAGATGTCCGTGCAAAACGAAGATATTCCGGAACTTTTCGAGTAGTGACATCATTCGGGTCGCGCCAATCAGCCCGTCCACCCAGTGCCACGCGCTCGTCTTACGCAGGAAAGGCGGGTGGTGCTGGACCACGACGAGCGGTCGGCCCGACAGTGACGGGTCACTCGCCCGCCTCTCGAGCGCAGCCAGGTTGGCCCGATCCATCAGCCCTGCGGAGCGCGTCACCGGCTGGTACAGCGTCGCGTCCACCGGAAGCAGGATCGCCCCGCCGATGTCGAGGGCCTTTCCGGGTCCCTGGGCGCTCGTCTTCGCGAAAGCCGCGAGAGGGCCGGCCAACGCCCACCGCCAAGCGTCCGGCGACGAGTAGAGATCGTGATTGCCGGGCACGAGCGTCGTCTGCTCCGGACGAATACCCGAATCATGCAAACACTCCGCGAGGGTCTCGTACTCCCCGGGCGATCCAATCTCGGTCAGGTCCCCGGACAAGACCACATGGTCGGCTCCCACCCGCAGCGCCGTCCGGAGCGCGCGGTCCAGCTTTCTCTGTCGTCCGATCGCATCGAGCGGGCGACCGAAACTCAAGAAACGTGTGCGCATCGACCACCCCGACCGAGTCCTGCTCGGTCTCGGGTCCAGCACATGCGCATCGGACAGATGCACGATGCGCGTCATCCCCATCGCGTCCATGGCTTCTTCTCCTTACGCCTTAGGAAAGCGCCACCGGTGCGCTTGCCCATGCATAAGTATCGATCATGGACAAGTCAGGAATCCCACAAAAGGGAAACGCTTACGCAACATGACGTGTTCTCATAACGTATTTTACCCTGAGCGTTCGCTCCGCCTCGACTCGACTCGACTCGCTGCGCTCGCTCGGCTCCGCTCTCGCCAAACCGACACTCGCGACACGTCGATGGGAGCGATGCCGCTCGCATCGAGCTCCCCAGCAGGAACGTTTCGGGAAATCTCGGGGGGATACCCTGTAATGAAATCTCGGGCACCCTAAGCGGGGCGAATGCCGCTACCCTCAAGCACCCTAGCAGGAAACGCGTTTCGCGCTAATCCTGAAATGGTATTTTGTAATGCAATTTCGAGCACCCTGAGCTCGCTTTAGGTCGCGAAGACTGGGACGCCCGGAAGGGGGGCCCGCTCTTACAGTAGGCGCGCTTGCCCGCTGCAGAGCTCGCCGCGTGCTTCCTGCCGGGGGGAGCTGGCCGCGTGCTTCCCGCGTCGTCGCGCGCTTGCCCGCTGCAGAGCACGCCGCCGCGCGCTTGCCCGCTGCAGAGCACGCCGCCGCGCGCTTGCCCGCTGCAGAGCACGCCGCCGCGCGCTTGCCCGCTGCAGAGCACGCGCGCTTGGCCCGCTGCAGAGCACGCCGCCGCGCGCTCTTAATGCTCGCCGTGTGCGGCCTGGCTCGGGTGCTTGTCGCGCGCTTCGTGCTTGGGGGAGCTCGCCGCGCGCTTCCTGCTGGGTGCTCGCCGGCTTCCTGCTGGGGTGCTCGAGGGGAACGGCATTCGCTCCCCTCGACGTGTCGCAAGTGCCGGGTCGGCGAGAGCGGAGCCGAGCGCGCGTAGCGAGTCGAAGCGGAGCGAAGCGCTCAGGGTGATCCACGTGCCTGACGAGACCCGGAGCGAACGCTCAGGGTGATCCAGGTGATTTAACCTAAAAAATAAAAAAACCAGAGAGCTGACCGCGGTGATTGATGGCGTAGATGCTGTCCACGTAGGTCGTCTTCGTGGTCGCGAATTCGACGCCGAATCGAACAGCGGGGAGTGGCTCGACGAAGAGATTTACGTCAAACCAGTTACTCGCGTGCATCAAGCTCGACGCGCTGCCGATCGTCCCCTCGGCGTAATAGTGGATGTTGGCGCTCTGCAGGCGCGAATAGTTTCCGGAAATCCAGAGCTTACCGTCGGTACCCGGGACGTAGTACTGCAGGCCCATGAGGTACGAAGTCCACTGGATTCCGTGCAGCTTGCCCGCGTAATCGAATGTCACGACGCCGGGATCGATGTCCGGCGAATAGGATCCCGTGGCGGGAGCCGGGAATCCGACGCCGCCGGTCAAGCCCGTGTACATGTCCGCGTCGCCGTAGCCGGTCGAGAATTCACCGTTGAGCGACAGCGAGTTGTCTTTGCTCTCTTTGGTCCCTGGGATCACGGGAACGAATGCGTCGGCGGCGACGGCGCCCATCGTCAGGTCCGTCGTGTTCGTCCCGTTGACGGGAAAACTGTTGACCGCCACGTGCCGCACCAGTCCCGTCACGGCGACGGACAACGGTGAGATCTGCGTTCCGGCCGATCCGACCGTTTGCACGCCGGTCCACGAATCGATGGCCAAGCGAAGCCCGCCCTCGCCATCGGGCGTGGCGCTGTCGCGCTGAAATGGCCGGACCGCCGCAACGGCCGCTTCGAACGTCACCGGATACGCTTTGACGGTCTTGCTGATCCGCAGCTGCGGCGTTCGTGAGTATATCTCGCCGGAAATCCCCTGGATCTCGACCGTGTTCGGCTGATACGCGGACTGCCACCCGTAGAGCTGCCAGTACTGGCCGAATAGAATATCGACCACCGGCGTTTCGACCTTCAAGTTCATGTGCCGGATGCGAAACGTCGGATTCGTGAAATACGCGGCCTCGGTTCCGAAGGCCGAATTGGTCGCGGAGGGCACCGCGTAGGGGCCGGTGCCTACCGGAAGCTGCGTCCCGAGGAAATCGCTTTCGATCATCGCGGACGCGCGAACTCCGTAGTACTCCGGCGCTTTCATGCGAAAGCCGAGGCGCGAGTTGCGGGCACCCACCTGGAGGCGTCCGTTGTTGCCCGCGAGCGTCCCGGCCCGCGCGATGGACGAATTGCCCGACAGATCGTTGAGGCTGCGGGTCGAGTCGTAAATCGAGTCGGCCTCGACGAAGCCGTAGAGTGTGCTCGCCCACTTGCCGATGACGACGTGCTCCTGGTTGGGCAGCTGCGTGCCCACGCTTTCCGCCATGTCACGAGCGGCACTATCGTATTCCGCCTGCGTGATGATGCCCTTTTCGCGCATGATGCGCAGCGTCACCAGTTGAATGGGGGAGCCCGGCGAGGCGGGATCGGGCGGCGGCGCCGCGGGCGCCGGGGCCGCCGTCGAGGCACTACTCCAGGCCGGAGCCGTGGACGGCGCCGGTGTCAAAGGAGCAGCCGGTACGGGAGCCGGCGGCGCGGCCTCTGGAGGGGGGGGAGGCAACGCCGACTGGGCGAACGCCGCGCCTGGCAGTGTGAACAGCAGTGAAACGGCCGAAATGGAGATCGGGTGTTTTCGTGTCACGGTGTGGCCTCTTTCGTTTGGGCGCACCGTGCTCGCACTCCGTGTCACAAATGTGACGAGTCCGAGACAAGTTAACTGCGACCGCCATCGACGCGGGGCGGCGGATGCGTCCGGACGTGCCGGACGTCTTCGCCGCGGACCATGAAGATCACTTCCTCAGCGATATTGGTCGCGTGGTCCGCCACTCGCTCGAGGTATTTTGCGACGTGAATCACGCGGATGGCCTCTGCGACCTGCGTCGTGTGCTCCGTCATGAAATCGGTCATCGCGTGAATGATCCGACCGTAGAGGTCATCGACCGCGTCGTCGCGAACCAGCACCTGCTCGGCGCGGGTCGGCTCCCCTTGGACGAACGCGTCGAGCGCATCGCGCAGCATCTCCTGCGCCTGCTCACCCATGGCCTTCAGCTCGCCACGCACCTTTTCTTTCGCCGTGCCGTGTTCCTCTTTCGCGCGCTCGGCGATGTTCACCGCCTCGTCGCCGATTCGCTCGAGATCCGTCACCAGACGCAACGCCCCGGCCAAGAAGCGAAGGTCATACGCCACGGGCTGACGCAGCGCCAGGACGCGCAGCGCCAGCGCGTCGATGTCCATCTCGTCGCGGTCGATGTGCCGATCCAGCTCCTCGACCTCCGCGGCGATCGGCAGGGAGCCTTCCCAGAATGCCTTCAGGGAAAGCTGCAGAGCGCGCTCGCATCGCGCTCCCATGGCCAGAGAATGGGCGCGCAGCTCGCGCAGCTCCGACTCGAAATCGCGGCTCGTGTGAGCGCCGTGGGTCATCTCGTCACCTTCTTCATCCTCGTCCCCTCGGCGCCGCCAAGCCGAGCGAAGCGCGACGCGAGAGCGTTCGTGAGCGCCACCAGGACCACGAGCACGGCTGCGGTCCCCGCGCTGATCTCACCCCGGTCCGGAGAGAGCCCGGCCGAGTTGACGTACCAAAGGTGAACCGCCAGAGTTTCGCCGCCCCGGAACGGGTCAAGCGAATACGCGGTCGAGCGCGAAATCGTCGTGCCGGCGGTCATAATGAGCGGCGCACTTTCGGCAAACACCCGCCCCACGGACAGGACCAAAGCGCTCAAGATGCCCGGCCACGCGTACGGCAACGTAACGCGCCACGCCGTCTGGACGGGAGTCGCGCCGAGCGCGAGGCTCGCCTCGTCGAGCTCGCGCGGAACGGCATGCATGCTTTCCTCCGCGATTCCGACCACGAGAGGCAGGTTGAGAAGTGCCAGCACGACCGCACCCGCGAACAACGAATAGCCCATTTTCATCTGGACCACGAAGACGAGAAACCCGAAGAGGCCATACACGATGCTCGGCAGCGACGAGAGCGTGTCGAGAGCCATCCTCACCGTGGCCACAAATCGCGCCGCGCGCGCGAACCGGGCCAAGTACAGCGCCGCGCCCACCCCGACCGGGAGGGTGATCGCGGTGCTCAGTACGGCGAAGTACAGCGTGTTGAATATCTCCGGGCCGACCCCGCCCCCCGCCTTCGTCTCGCTCGGAAGCGAAATGAGAAACCTCGGAAGGTGGTCCCTTCCGAACAGCACGCCGGCGAGGGCCACGACCGAGATCCCCACCCACGTGAGGCGCTCGGCCCGGCGATTCCACCCGCCGAGTCGATTCATCACGGACCGCGCGACGAACGCGAGGCACCAAGCGATCCCGCCGAAGATAGCTGCCGCCACGACGACCCGCATGACGTCTTCGTGGTCGATCCCCGCGAGCGGTGTCGGATAGGCCGTAAAAAGGACGATCTTGCCGGCCCCTCGAATCAGCAAATACAGGAGCGTGCCCGCGTATGCGCACGCGACCAAGAGCGACGCCGCTCCGAGAACGACCTTGAGCACTCGCTCGAGCGAGCTGCCGACGCGGCGGCTCCGATGAAGATGGGGTACCGCGGTCATCGGGCCCTCCGGGACAGAATTCTCGTGACGACGACGACGATGACGGACACGACCAACAGGACGAGCGCCATCGAAAAGAGAACGTCGTTTTGCACGGTTCCCGGCCTTGCCTCTTGCATGTCCATCACGATCTGCGCCGAGATCGTCGTCGTCGGCGAGAACAAATCCGCGGGCAGTTTGCGTGCGCCGCCGATGACCATCTGAACGGCCATGGTCTCGCCTGCGGCGCGCGCAAATCCGTAGAACACGGCAATGAGAAGACCGCGCCACGCGTACGGGAAGGAGACGCGGAACGCGGTCTGCCACGACGACGCGCCAAGCGCTGCGCTGGCTTCCCGAATCTCTCGGGGAACTCGAGACATCGCGTCGAGCGAGAGGAGAAGGACGGTCGGAGTGATCATCACACCCAACAGCACCGCTGCGGCGGCGAGTCCCTCGCCCGTCACGGGCGCGTCCGCCCCGCGAAAAAGGCGCCCCACCTGCGCCATCACAGGCACGAGATAGACGAGCGCCAGCCACCCGTAGACGACACTCGGAATCGCCGACGCGATCTCCATGATCCGTCGGTGAATGCGACGCAGCCGATCGGGAGCGAACTCCGTCAACCACACCGCGGCGAACACCGCCGGCGTGGCCCCCAGAAGAGTGGCGCCGAAGGCGCTCGCGAACGTGCCGGTGATCAGGGCCAGCCCGCCGAATGAATCCGCCTCCGGCTTCCACGTCTCGCCCGCGAGCAGCGTCCAGATCCCGACATGCGCCATGCCGCGGATGCCGGTCTGGGCCAGAAACGCGATCATCGCGACGGTCGTTACGATGACGAAGCCCGCACTGCTCACGAGGGCCAGGCGCACGAGCGAATCGCCCGCCCGCGGGCGGCCCGTAATGTGCCGCGCTCGGGTGGAGGCATCAGAAGCGGTGACCGCCATTCCGTGCGCCATCTTCAGTTCTCGTCGCGCGAAACCTTCATCTGCGTGACCGGAATGAAACCCTTGACGCTCGGTAGAACTTCGTCCTGGAACGCCGGCGACAGGATGTAATCGATGAACTCTTTCGCGGCTCCGGTCGGCGGGCCATGGGTATACATGTGCTCGTACGACCAAATCGGATAGCTGCCCGATGCAATGCTCGACACGCTCGCCTCGACCGAGGCCGCGTCGCTCTTGATCCCGAACGTGAGCAGATCCGAGTCGGCGAACGACATCGCCAGGTAGCTGATGGCGCCCTTGGTTTGCTTGAGCTTCGCGACCAGTGCGCCCGAGTTGTCCTCGGTCTGCGATTCGACGAACTTGTCGCCACCGAGCACCACGCTCCCGAAGACCGAGCGAGTCCCCGACCCTGGGGCGCGGTTGATGACGACAATGGGAACGTTGCCTCCGCCCACGTCCTTCCAGTTCTTGACGTCGCCCGAAAAAATCCTGGCCAACTCGGCAAAGCTGATGGCCGTGATTTTCTCGTTGTACGCTCCCTTGTTCGCCATCGCCGCGAAGCCGATCACCGCGACCTTGTGGTCGACGAGTTTTCCCTTGAGATCGGCCGGCGCAAAGATGTCGCTGTCACCGACCTGCACGGCGCCCGCAGCCACGTCGGCCAAGCCCTTCTTGGAGCCTCCGGCCGAGACTTCGACGCTGATGCCCTTGTGACTCGCTTCGAATTTTTCTTTTGCGGCATTGACCAACGGCTGCAGCGCACTCGATCCGCTCACCTGAACCGTTCCCGTCTCGACGGGGCCGCCCTGCGATGCGCTGCCGGCCGAGGCCGACGGCTGCTGTGGAGCCGGCGGCGCGCTCCGGTCGCACGAGACGAGCAAGAGCGCTGCGCCGGCGCATAGAATGGCCACCCTGAAATCTGGCATCAGCCGAATCTCCCTGTGATGTAATCCTCGGTTTCGCGCTCTTTGGGACGGGTGAAAATCGTGGTCGTGTCCGCGACTTCGACCAACCGACCCATGTAAAAAAAGCCGGTCCGCTGAGACACGCGCGCGGCTTGCTGCATGTTGTGTGTCACGATGACGATGGTGAGGTCGTCGCGAAGCTCGGCGACGAGATCCTCGATTTTCGCCGTCGCAATCGGGTCGAGCGCGCTCGCCGGCTCATCCATCAGCAGCACCTCGGGTTCGACCGCCAGCGCGCGCGCGATGCACAAACGCTGCTGCTGGCCGCCGGACAAACCAAGACCCGATTCGTCCAGCCTGTCTTTGACTTCGTCCCAAAGCGCCGCATGCCGCAGAGCGCGCTCGACTCGCTCGCCGAGTACGGCTCGCTCATTGACGCCCGAAATGCGCAAGCCGTAGGCGACGTTCTCGAAGATCGACTTCGGGAACGGATTGGACCGCTGAAATACCATTCCCACTCGGCGCCGGACGAGCACGGGATCGACTTCGGGGCCGTAAATGGGCTCCCGGTCGAGCTCCACGTGCCCGGAGACCGAGACCCCGGGCACCGTGTCGTTCATGCGGTTGAGCGACCGGAGAAAGGTGCTCTTGCCGCAGCCACTCGGACCGATCAGTGCGAGGACCTGCTTCGCGTACACGTCGATCGTCACGTCTTGGATCGCGACCTTTTCTCCGTAGCGGACGGTCAATCCGCCGGCGCGCATTTTCAGCTGCGCCTCCGCACTCGAGGACAAAGTCGCCGCAGCGGCCACGGGCGGGACTTTGGGCCCCGCGAACGATTGTCCCGTGTCACGGGAGTGACGATCGCGTGACGTCGCGCGGGGCGATCGACTCGCATCGTCGGCCTCGCTCATGCTGGCAGGCTCTCGCGCGTCGGCGAGCCAGCCGTTCGAGAGGGCACCGGAAGAATCTCGCTGCCCCGCAGCAGCCAGAATGGGTGCCCGCGCCACGAGATCTTGCGGCTCGCGCAAGCACGGATCCAGCAAATGAGCGCGAGAACAGACCGGACGATCTCGAGCGGCCCGTGCCACCAGGCCACGGCGCGACCGCGAAGCAACCGGACGGCCGCGACCGCACCTCCCATTTGTGCGAGCGCCACGGCCGCCCAACACACCCCCATGACGGCACCCGGCGCCAGGATCCAACACACGGTCGCCAGCGCAATCGGATTCAATGACGGTTCGGCGCCGAAGCACCACCACGGCAAAATGGACCGCCGCAGCTGCGCCCAGCGCGTATGGCGTTCGAGCGTTCGACGCACCGAGCAGCGCACATTCCAGTTCGCGACGATCTCGTGCGACAACCGCATCTCAAAGCCGGCTTCCGCGAAGCGTCGGCCCAGTACGTGGTCCTCCGCGAGCACGCCCCCAACCGACGAAAAGCCTCCGATGCGAATCAAATCCGCCCGCCGGACCGCGATCGACTTTCCGACCGTGAACGAGCGACGGCTGACCACCGCCACGGCTGCGATGCCGGGCGCCGTTGCCGCACAGATCTGCAGGTTCTCGATCGCCGCACCCAAGGACTCTTCGCCGTTGCCGGAGAACAGGCTGGTCACGATGCCGACGCGCTCGTCCGCGAGCTCATCGACCATGGTCCGCAGATAGCTCGACTGGACCCGAACATTCGAATCGGAGATGACCCAAACTTCGCCCCTGGCGACCGCTTCGAGTCCAACGAGCTGCGCGACTTTGGGGTTGACCGCCGCGTTCGGGTCCGTCAAAACGATCCTTGCGTCGAGCCGCGGATGTCTCGCGACGAAGCGACGCGCGACGCCGAACGCCGGATCGGCACGATTCGCGACCCCCAACAAGACCTCGAACGAGGGGTACTCGATGCGAGCGAAGGACTCGAGGTTGCCTTCAAGGTCGTCGTCCGATCCGGCCAGCGGCTTGAAAATCGTCACCGGGGGCGCGCCCACCCGTCGCGAAGGGCCGGGGCCGCCCGAGCAAATCCCTCGACGGCGCTTCATCATCGCCCGGACGAAGAGGGTCATCATCGCCGCGTAGAGTGCGAGCGACGTCAGCGTCAAAGCGACCGCGATGTAGACCATCGGTAAGGAGGCCAGGCTTGCCGGAACCTGCGAGCAACGCCGTGGCGGCTCGGTGAAATCTATGTGACACAAAAACGCGTTCAGGGCGAACCGAGGACGTTCGCCGCGTTCGCGCGGTGCAACAGGACGGCAAATGTCGAGCCTTTGCCGACGACGCTTTCGACCGAGACCCTGCCGCGCATGGCTTCGACCATGTGCTTCACGATGGAAAGCCCGAGCCCGGTTCCGCCGAGCTCTCGCGACCGGCCGGCATCGACGCGATAGAACCGCTCGAAGAGACGACTCAGGTGTTCCGCGGCGATCCCGGGGCCGGTGTCGGTAACGACCAAGCGAATCCGGCCGTCTTCCTCGGAGGCGCTGACCCGGATCCGGGCTCCCGGTGGACAGTATTTCACGGCGTTGTCGACGAGGTTGGAAAGGACGTGCTCGAGCGCACGGGCGTCTCCGTCCACGGGTGCAAGCGCCGGTGGAAGCGCCGCCGTCAACGCCACGCCTTTCTTTTCAGCACGTTCCCGGAAGAGCGCCAAAACGATAGGGACCACCCGCTGAAGGTCGACCCGCTCGCGCTTGAGCTTGAACTCGTTCGACTCGAGCTTGGACAACTCGAGCATGTCTTCGAGCAAGCTCTGCAGGCGCTGGGCGTTGCGCTCGATGATGTCCACGAAGCGCGTGCTGGCGATCGGGTCTTCGAGCGCGCCACTTCGCAACGTCTCGGTCGCCGATCGCACCGCAGCGATGGGGGTGCGAAGCTCGTGCGACGCATTCGCGACGAAGTCGCGCCTCAACGACTCAAGACGCCGCAGCTCGGTGACGTCGACGAACACGAAAAGCATGCCCTCGTCCCCCCCCGACAGCGGCGCCGCGTGAACGACGACCCGTCGCGGCTTCAAACCGGGTAGCTCGATTTCGACCTGATGGTCGTCGAGCTCGGCTCGGGCTTGCTCGAGCATCGAGCTCAGTTGCGCGTGGCGGACGGTCTCGATCAGCAATTTACCCACCGCCTCGGCGCCGAGCAGCAGCATCGACCGGAGCGCCGGGTTCACGAGCACGACGCGGCCATGGCGATCGACCACCGCGACTCCGTCATGCATCGCTTCGAGAATTCTTTTATGCAGGTCGCGCTCGGCGCGCAGTTCACCCAGTGTGGTCCCGAGCCCACCGGCAAGACGATCGATGGCCTGCCCGAGCTCGGCCAACTCGCTGCGCCCCGGCAGCCTCGTCCTTACCGTGAGGTCTCCGTCGCTCATTCGCCGCGCGGCACGCGTCAAGGAAGCGACTACGCCGGAGACCTGCGTCGCGACCGCGTTCGACAGAAGCAGCGAAAGCGCCAGGGCGAGCGCAGCGACGATCCATATCCCGCGACGAACGGCGGTCTGGGTCCGGTCCAGGTCCGCCAACGGCACCGAAACCCGAGCGACCCCTTGGACCACGCCTTCGCGATCGAATGGGACGGCGACGTGCAGCAGGGAATGCAGACCGGCCGGACCCCGACGGATGATGATCCCCTTGCCGTCCAATAGGGCATCGCGCACCTCTGGGAGGCCGCCCGCGCTTTCAGGGGCGGTCGCTGCCGGCCACGAAGCATCCGAATCGGCCAGTACCCGCCCATCGCGACGAATGATCGTGATGCGAGCATCCGCCGACCGCCCCAAAGATTGCGCAAACGCGTGCCAGGCCGCGCCGTCCGCCGCATCGGGGATCGCCGAGGCCGAAATTTCGCGAGCCACGAGGCGGGCTCGCGCGAGCACGTCACGCCGCAAGGAATCGGTGGCGTCGGCCGCGATCCGCGTCGTGAGGCCCGCGTCCGCCGCCATAGCGCACACCGAGAGGATCGCGATCCACATGACGAAGAGCCGCGTTCGCAGCCTCGTCCTCACGACCCGCCCCCGGGCGGCGCGCCGGGCCCGATCATTTCGCTTTGATGAAGCTCGCGGGCACCACCCATTTCGGGCTTTTTAGCAGTTCGCACGCGAGCCCGAGAAAGACCGCGCGAAGGACCTCGTCGGGATCCGTCACGTGCGCACCCGTTCGCTCGGCCATCACCTTGGCCAGGGTGGTCTTGCCCGTGATCGACTCGATGACTGCCGCTTCGCGCTCCGGCAGGCGGAACATTTCGAGGCGCACGGGCGGCACGGCGACCGGCTCGATGACTTCCTCGGAGATCGGGCCGAGCATGGATTGGAGCTCCTCGTAGCCATAACCGCCTCGAATTCCACGATTGATGATCTCGTAGATGTCGACCCCGAGCGGAAACGTCTCCTCCTGCGATCGAACTCCGCGTGCAAATGCAATTTCCCCCTCTTTCCACCGGAACACGTCGACAAGACGACCCTGGGTCTGGTCGTGGATAGCGCGAAATAACTCGATCGGTCGCAAAACGCCGATTCCGACCAACGTGTCGCCGAGACGGCCCCCGAAGCGCGGGAGCATGGCGAGCGCCATCTCCAGCTCCATGCGCAGAACCTGACCCCGGCGGATGAGAAATTCGCCGAGAAGCTCCCCCTTGTCCGTGGAACTCACCCATTCGGGGGAACCCTCGACAAAGAAGATGCGCTTTCTCCGCGTACCATTTCGCAGCACGAGCGCGCCGGTTTCACGGCGCACCGCCAGATGAAACACGCGGGTCGGAAGGCGGGCGGGGTCCAGACCGCCGGAGTCGACGGCGTCACTCGGGAAATCGACGTCCCAACGGAGCGCGGGGCTCGCCAAGAAGCGCGCGAGCTCCGGGTACTCGCTCGGAGGCCGGAACCGCCCCTGCTCGCGCGCAATCTCGCAGCGTGCGCTGAGCTCGCCCGTCGCGAAGAGCTCGACGAGCCGATGGAAAGCCATCGGCCCCAGGACGCCACCGTCGCTTCGCTGCACGCGATAGGTGCTCGGAGACGCCGATTGCGGCGGATTCGGCGAAGGGCCCGACTGGTGCGTCGGAAGCTCCGAGTCGTGAACCTCGCGAGCGGCCGCCAACGCAGCCTCCGGTGACCCGTCGGTATCGACTTCGTTGTCGCCGAAGTCGGGAGGGGAAACGAGCCCCAACTTTTCGATGAGCCCCGCGAGGCGCGAAGGACCGACCTGCAGCCGGCGGCGCCGCACCACCTCTTCGATCGCTTCGGCGAATGCGGCCGCGTCGGGCCACCGCAAGGCGGGATCCCGCGCGAGCGCGCGAAACAGAACGGCGCGAAGATCGTCCGGGACGCGCGATCCGGCCCGATCGATCACCGAAACGTCCGCATCGCGAATTCGCAAGAGAACGTCGAGCTCTTTGCCGCCACTGAAAAGGGGTTTCAGGATGAGCATCTCCGCCAGGACGATCCCGACCGTGAAGAGATCGCTTCGCCCATCGAGATCGCGCCCGATGACCTGCTCCGGAGACATGTAACCGAGCTTTCCCTTAAGCTGGCCCGCATCCGTTCGGCGCTCGATCTCGGCGGCGCGCGCAATGCCGAAGTCGGTCAGTTTGACGGCGCCCGAACGGTCGATGAGCACATTTCCAGGCGAAACGTCTCTGTGCACCAGATGAAGAGGCCTGCCCGCGTCATCGCGTGCTCCATGCGCGTAGTCGAGAGCTCGCAGAACGGAAAGAGCCGTATGCAGACAGACGTCGAGGGGGATGTCCTCGGCAACTGAAGCCGCGCCCCGGATGAGACGCGCGCCCGTCGTGCCGTCGACGTACTCCATGGCCATGTACAGCTCGCCGTCCTGCTCGCCGAAGTCGAAGACTTGAACGATATTCGGGTGGCCGAGCCGCGCGCACACGCGCGCCTCGTCGATGAACATCGCAACGAAGTCCGGATCGCGAGCGTATTGAGGAAGGATCCTTTTGACGGCCACGAACTTCTGGAAACCGTGAGGGCCCGCGCGGCGCGCCAAGTAGACTTCCGCCATCCCGCCGGTTGCGATCCGCTTCAGGAGCTCGTACGGCCCCAGGCGCGGAGGCGCTGGGGAGGAGGGAATGGTCATCGACGATCGCAATCTTAACATGGGGCCATCGTGACCTCCGGTTTGTTGTCCGCAGAACCTTCTGGCGTTCTGATCCTCGACAAATCCAGGGGATTGACGAGCCATGCCGTCGTGTCGCACATGCGCCGCGTCCTCGGCGTCCGCGCCATCGGGCACGCCGGGACGCTCGACCCGATGGCGACCGGAGTGCTTGTGCTCGCGGTCGGAGAGGCGACCAAGCTCGTGCCGTGGCTGACGTCGCACGACAAAGTCTACGAAGCGACCATCGCGCTCGGCGTCGCGACCGATACCCTCGACGCGGACGGACGAGAGCTTCGCCGAGAGCCTCTCGCCCGCGAATTGCTCGCGCAATTGGCGCGGTCCGACGATCCGACGATCGCGGTTGGACTGCACGCGGCGCTCGCGCACGAGCGGTCTCGGACGAGCCAAGTCCCGCCGCAGTTCTCGGCGATCAAGACCCGAGGCGAGCGCGCGTTCGCGAGGGCGCGGCGCGGGCAAGTGACCGATCTTGCCGCGCGGGAAGTCTGCGTCCGTCGCCTCGATCTTGCGGGATCCAGCGACGACCCTGCGCGTATCGACGTCGAGATCGAAGTCGGCAGCGGTTACTACGTCCGGGCGATGGCGAGAGATCTGGCGGAGAGTCTCGGGACCAGCGGGCATGTGATCCGGCTGCACCGGACGCGCTCGGGACCGTTCACCGTGGACGAAGCCATCTCCATGGATGCGCCGCTTTCCGTGATTCGTGCCCACATTCAAGCGCTGACGCACGCTGCGGCGCGCACGCTCGCCGTGGCACGACTGACGCCGGCGGGCGCGCGCGACGCGCGATGCGGGCGGCTGGTTCAGCCTTCGGACATCGTGGCCCCAAAACGCGGGCCTTGTGCCTGGATCGACGAGGCAGGCGCGCTGGTCGCGGTCGGGACCGTCGCCGACGACGGCCGGGGCAGCGTCATTCGAGGTTTTGTGGGCGCTTAAACCGCCGCCGTGGCAGGTTGCTCCACGCGTCGTAGACGGCGGTGCACGAGCGGTTTCGCGGAAGCGAATTCGAGGGTTGGGCGGAGCCCAAGGGACTCGTCGACTGCACTGCCGTCGAGGTCGCACCACGCACCGTAGCGGGCGGCGCACGAGCGGTCGGTCACCTCTTTTTCGCGGCCGCGGCGTCACGCGCCGCCTTGAGACGATCGCGGGCTGGTTTCGCGAGCGACCCGTTCGGCTCGAGGTCGAGAACCTTGGCGTATTCGGCGGCCGCGTCCTTGAACCGCTTGGCCATCGCCAACCGGCCCCCGAGGTAATAGTGCGCCGGGGCATACGTCGGTTCCCGCGCGACGGCGGCTTGAAGATCGTCGAGCGTGCCTCGCTCGTCCTTCAGCCCGAGCCGGCAAAGCGCTCTTTCGGTCCGCACTTCGCCGCCGTCTTTGAGCGCGACGGCTGCGTCGAAGGTACTGACGCACGACTCGAATTCGCCCGCGAAACGGTACTCGTGGCCCACCGAGGCCAGCATGCCGTAGTCGTCTTTGACCCGTGCACGGGCCGCATCGAGGTGCGGGACCGCGCCAGGGACGTGCCAGACATTGAGCCAATGTGCGAGCGTCAGGTGGAGCATGGGATCGGCGGGGGCCATCTCGACGGCTTGCCCGAGTTCGCGGATCGCCGGATCTCGTTCACCGCGCGTGGCCATGGCCACACCGAGATTCTCATGGAGGGCCGCGCTGCCGGGGTGCTTCGCCAGGCCGGCGCGGGCAACCTCGAGTGCGTCGTCGGCCCGCCCTTCGTCGATGTAGAGGGCGCTCAGTTCGGCGGCCGCCGAGTCCAGATCGGGTTTGGCGACTAGTGCGGATTTGTAGGCCGACTCGGCCGCCGCCTTGTCCTGCAACTTTTCGCAGGCCATACCCAAGTTGTAGAGCGCCTCGTAATCATTGGCCTTCTTCTTGACCGCGGCCTCGAACGACGCGCGAGCGTCGGCGTAATGTCCGGCGTCGAACGCCTTGATACCCGATAAGAGATCGGACGACGGGACGGCTTCGGCCGCGTTGCTTGGTTCTGGGGCGGCGGAGCTGTCGAGCGGGGGCGGCGCGGCCGCCTGCGGTGCGGGAGTCGATCCACCGCACGCCGCGAGCGCCCACGCGACAAGCGCCCCTGCCCCCAAGGCCGCTCCGATTGGCTTCATGCCGCCCATCTTGTCATAGGCCCGGTCGGGGCGCGTCACCCGTCGACGGCCCGCAGCAGCGCGTCCTGGACTTCCTTGTACCGGGGCCCGCGAGCGATCTTCTGCCCATCGAGCTCGCTCACGTAAAATACGTCCGCGACCCGCGCGCCCTCGGTGTTGATTTTCGACAGGGCGATCGACAGCCCGAGATGGTGGAGGGCCTGAGCCAAACGGTACAGTAGGCCCGGGCGATCCTTGGCGAACACCTCGACGATCGTGTGGCGCGGAGATGATCGATCGTCGAGCAGGATCTCGGTCGGGACGGCCGGGCTCGGCCGCTCGCGCCACGCCGAGATCGATCCGGTTCGCTCGCGGATCAGGCTGTCCGCGGCGATCCGGCCCGAGCAGACGTCCTCGAGGTCGCGCGCCAGTCTTGGCATGGCCTGTTGCACGCCGTCGGTTCCCCCCTCCCGGTCACGCACCCAAAACAAATCGACCGCCTCGACGCGGTCCCCGTCGGGACGCGAATAGACCTGTGCGGCGAGCACTTCCAGACGGTTGGCGGTGAGCGCCGCGGCAATGCTGGCAAGCAGGCCGGGACGGTCGTCGGCGACGACGCAGAGTTCGGCGGCCTCGGGGTGGCGCGAATGCACTCGCGCCACGTGAACGGGACGCTCTCCGCGATCGAGTACGACCCTCGCGTGCTGCACGATCGACTCCGGCACGTTCGCCAACAGGTAGCGGTCCGGCATCGAAGCGAGCAGACGATCGAGATTGCGCCGGGTGGGCCCCAACCAGGCCGCCCGGACTGCGTCGCGCACGCGCGCGACACGTTCGACTTCTTCGCGCGGCTGATGACCGGCCAGGTACCCCTCGGCCGCGAAGTACAACTCGTCGAGCATGCGCGCCTTCCACGACGTCATCGCCGTCGGCGACGTCGTGCTCAGATCCGCGACGGTCAGGAGGTAAAGGTTGCGCAGCCCCTCTCGCCCGCGAACCGTGCGGCAGAATTCTGCAATCGTGACGGCGTCGTCGAGATCCCGGCGGGTTGCGATGCGGTACATCAGAAGGTGATCGAGTACGAGCTGCCGCGCTTCGTCGCAGTCCTCCGGGGTAAGACCGAGGCGGGGCAGGATTCGCGCGCACAAGTCAGCGCCCACTTTCGAATGCTGCCGTATCGACCCCTGCTCGTCCGGCCAACCTTTTCCGACGTCATGGAGGAGCGTCGCCAAAAAGAGAGGAACCGGCCGTGCAATCTCGACGGCCAGACGCGACGCGAGCGGAAACTCTTGAGCCAGCTCGCCGCGCGCGAACTGACGCAAGCGATCCACGGCGGCGACCGAATGAACGTCGACCGTGTAGACGTGGTAAATGTCGTGGTGAACGCGGCCGGTGACGGGCAGAAACTCGGGCACCATCGCCAGGAGCAAGCCCACCTCGTGAAGCTCGCCGACGATCGAGCCGCGTTGCATTCGCGTGTCGGGCACAGTGCAAATGAGCTCGACGAACCACCGAGCCGCCTCGGGGCTCGCGCGCAGGCGAGCGCACCATTCCCCATCCGCCGTGCATCGCGTGATCGCATCGCGCGCGAAAGGCAGCACCGGGGCCTGATAGCGAACGCAAGCGGCGTAAGCGCGCATCGCCAGAGCAGGGTCGTCCTGCAAGAGCGAGCTGCTCGCGATCGTCACGTGTCCTTCGAACAGCTGGACGCCATCCTCGAGGTCGGTCGGCGGCAGCGGTTTGCCGCGACGGCGGGGGGGGCGCAACCGCTCGAAAAGGCTCGCGCGCGCACGACCGATGGATCGGGCATGCAGATAGTAGTCCTGCATGAGCCGCTCGGCGGCACGAGCGCGATCCTCGCCGTACCCCATTTCGACGCCGAGCACCTCTTGGTCCTCGAACCCAAGCCGATCGGACTTGCGGCGGGCGCGCGCGTGCAAGCGATTGCGCACGCGCCAGAGAAACTCCTCGGACGCGGCGATTTCTTGCGCCTCCCGGGACACGACGATACCCAGTCGCACCAACTCGCCCCAGAACCCCGCCTCCGTCGCCGTTTCCCCGACGTGGTAGCGGGCGCGCGACGCCCACCGCACCCCATCGAGATCCCGCAGTCCGCCCGGCCCGCTCTTGACGTCCGGCTCCAGCAGATAGACCGAACCGCCGAAGCGCTCGTGGCGACCGGCGGCCTCCGCTTCGAGGCGATCGATGAAGACGCCCAGATCCTGCTCGCCGAAGAGCCCCTCGTAGGCATGAACGGCCAGCTCGCGAAGCAGGCCCTCATCGCCGGCGAGGAAATGCAGATCAAGAAGCGAGGTGGCAGTCGCCAGATCTCGTTGCGCGAGCGGGATGGCGTCGGCGGCGCTGAGGATCTGGTGGCCAACGGGCAGCGCCGCGTCCCAGAGCGGATACAGAAATGCGTTGGCGAACGCTTCAGCCCGCTCGGTGCCCGACGGCGCAACGACCAGAACGAGATCCGCGTCGCTGTACAGCGCGACCGCTCCCCGGCCGAAGCTGCCGACGGCCGCCAGGGCGAGGCCGGTCGCATCGACGCCGGGTCCGCTCGCGGCGGACATGTAACGAGCAACGATGCACGTTTCGAGAAAGCGCGCGTTGGCGCGGCCTATCGCCAAACCGTCCTGCCCAGGCGTCGTCATCAGACGGGCAATCAGACTTTCGCGGTTGCCCTCCAGCGCTTCGCGGAGGACACCAAGGGGGGCAGGGCGGATCGAAGCGACGGCCGGCGGGGCGGGAGAACGAGACGGCGGATTGGACGTCATGGACACCGGTTAGGAGTGGGAGCGACCGATCGGGGTACACGACCCCCGCATCGTCTCATTGTAGCGGAACGACTCGGCGCGCGGGGCGCGCGATGTGGCTTGACATCGCACGGAGGCTGACATTATTGGTCACCAGGGGTTGTGGTGCGCTTGCGCCATGCTTTGTCGACGACTCTCAGGGAGGGCTGCATGAAACCGTATTATCTCGTTGTTTTGGGCACGTTCAGCCTGATGGGCAGCGGGCTCGTCCTCCAAGCCTGCAGCAGCAATGAGAGCAACGAAGGTCCGAGCGATTCGGGGACGGCGGACAGCACGACCACGCCTGAAACGGGCGTCCCGCCCGTCGATGCGTCGTCCCCCGATGCGGTTGATGGGTCGGTGGGCGATGTGTCCGCCGTGACCGAGGCGGCAGCCCTCGACGCCCCCCCCGACACGATCGGCATCACGAGCGATGCGGCCGAGGGCGGCGGGTTATGCGCCGCGTTCGATGCGGGCACCCTCGACGAAGCATCGGTTGCCGCAGGTCTCGCGTTCATCGAGAACACGGGGCGCTGCTACCATTGCCACCAGACGGACACGAGCGCGGATGCGGCGATCGTGCTGTCTGGCAACGACGCCTCCATCAGCGACAGCGGTCCGATCTACCCGCCCAATCTGACGCCCGATTTGGCGACCGGACTCGGCTGCTGGAGCAACGAGCAAATTGCCAATGCCATTCTTTACGGCATTGATCCCGCCGATGGGGGGCACTATTGCGTGATGCCGACGTTCGGTTTGCCCAAGACGAATCCGGACGGAAGTGTCTCACCGGCGGAGCTCACCGACGCGTCGGTCGGCAACGTGGTCGAGTTTTTGCGCAGCTTGGCTCCGGTGGAAAACGAGGTGCCGCAGACCGTCTGCCCCGCCTCCGCACCCGTCGATTCGGGCACCTCCGATGCGGCCGACGCCGGCGAGGCGGGCGCTGCAGCCGACGCAGCCGGCGGCTAGTAGAGACGCCAAACCGCGTGCCAAGGCTCTCGGCGACGCTCGGCGAGCGTTTCCCTTGAGGTCGAGGGTCGCCGGTCGAGGGTCGCGGTCGAGGGTCGGGGTCGCGGTCGAGGGTCGCGGTCGAGGGTCGCGGTCGCGGTGGATGGTTCAGGGTTGAGGTCGGGGCGACGCCGGACGTTCACGCCCCCCCGGGGGAGGAGGCTCGGGCGATCGGCGTTGTCGTCGATCACTCTGCGGGTGGAAGCGCCGGATCGCCGTCCACGGCCGAACCCATCCACTCCGCGTCTTGGCCTTCTTCGGGGAGAACCAGCGGCGACCCGTCGTAGCGTACCCGCCGTCCGTGAAGGAAGAACGCCTGCAGGAGATATAGGGCGAACGACCGACGTTGGAGTGCCGGATGAATGTAGGGCGCGATGACAACGGCGTGCTCTTCCGGCAGCCGGCTCCAGTGGAGCGCGGCGTTCATGTGGTGCATCCCGTGAAAGCCGTTGTTGAAATGAAACCAGTTGAAGACCGCACCAACGAAGTTCCGTGAGTGGTTGTAGCGATGATCGGTGTCGCAGCCGTCATGCCAAAGAAAGTTGACCGTGGTGATGCCCCAAACCGCGCTCAAATGGGGCAGGATTACGAAGAAGAGCGCTTTCTGCCAATCGATGAAGAGAAGCGCGATCTTGACGCCCCAGGTCAGCATCAGCTGCGCGTTGCGCTCGGCGTACCAGTCGCGTCGCGCGTTCTTCGCGAACCCGACGTATTTGGCGTTTGCGCGCACGACATCGAACGCCACCCTCGGGAAGAACGAGAGCAGACCGACGAGATTCCACGATGAGCGAACTTTCGTCGTGCGCATCACGTCTCGGCGCTGCTGGACGTAGCGGTGGTGGCTCAGGTTGTGCCCAGGGACGTACTCGTTGACGGGAAAGCCGTACGTCAACGAGAGCACCGCTCGGGTGACCCGGTTGAGCCGCGCGGAGCGCCAGATCGGCACGTGAACAACGTTGTGAGTGATGACGGCGTTGATCCACGACATCCAGCACATGACGGCGCACGCGGCGCATACGGGCAAGCAACGCGCGACCGACAAATGCCACGCGCAGGCGAGCGCCACGAAATACATGGCGATGAAGGCCACGGTACGGAGATCGCTGCGGTAGCGGAGCATCCGGGGGGGTCCCGAGAAGGATCGACCTACCGAAGAAGCACGAAGAAGGCCCAGCGATTGGGTGCGAACGGAGGGAGTTGAAAACGCCGCTTGAGCCGCCAACTCTTAATCGCTCCACCCGTCTTTCGCAAGCCTGGCTGAGGCCTTCGCAACACCTTGGAGCCGAAAGACGCGATCGGCCCGAACGAGAAGGTGTCAATCTTGCGCGCGAACGCACGTGTACAGAAATCCGAGCGCGAACGCTTCGGGCAGCCGTTCGTGCAACCTCGGCCCGGTGACCCATCGAGCCAACCACGACGGCAGCCTGAATCGCGGATCGCTGAACCGCTCCGGAAAATAGTATCGACGTTCCACGACACGGCAACCGTTCGCGGTGACGAAGCGCTCGAAGAGGCTCTTCGAGAAAAGGCGAATATGATTCGAGAACATCTCCTCCGAGTGGTGCGACGTATCCATGATGTCGACGAACTCGCCGGCGAGGAAGCGAAACCGGTTGAAGAGATTGAGCGTATTCGGCACGCAGATCGCAGCGATGCCCTCGGGGCGAAGAACCCGCAGGATCTCGCGGAGCAAGCGCCCCGGAGCGAAAAGGTGTTCGAGCACGTCGTAGCAAAGGACGATCTCGAACTCTCCGTCCGCGAAAGGCAGCACCCCCGACTCGAGGTCGACCGCGCTCGCTTCGATGCCGCGGGCGCGAAGCGCCTCGACCGCTCCTGCCGACATTTCGACGCCGCAGAGGCGCACGCCCGGAGCGCGAAGCGATGCGAGCACTTCTCCGCTCCCGCACCCCACGTCGAGCACGGATCGACCGGCGCGAGCGCGCACGATGTCCCGTGTCGCCTCTGTCTTCCATCGAAGATGCGGGGAGGCGGCAAGCTCGGGCGCGCGCCAATAGTCACGGTAGTAGTCCTGCCGGGCATGGTCGGCGGGCCCCAACGCGGTCTCGCCCTCGGCTCGCTTCATGGACTTTCGTACCACGGCGCAGCAAAGCCTTCTCGACCTTCCCGACGAGCGGACGGCCCGATCACGAAAGCGCGGGCGCCAAGAGCGCCGGGTAGGTTGACGGACCGAGGATTTCAGGCTTTTGGACTCTCGCAAGGCGCGGGCGACAATGCTGCAGCCGCGAGAGGCGGGAAAGCCGCAGAAGCCGACGGGGAGCCAACCTGTTCGGTGCTCTTGGGAGGCACGAACCAAAACTTGTGCGAACGGAGGGACTTGAACCCTCACGAGAGTTACCCCGCCAGAACCTGAATCTGGTGCGTCTGCCAATTCCGCCACGTTCGCACGAGGCGTGGACACCGGTACTCGCTCGCGGAAATCACGTCAAGCGGCGCTCAAGAGCGCCGGGTAGGTTGGCGGACCGAGAATTTCAAGGCTTTGGGCCTCTCGCAAGGCGCGCGCGACGAGAGCGATGCTGCAGCATGGTGAGGAGGAGCAACGCGGCGAGGGGCGGCAAGGCCGGAGAAAGCCGACGGGAGCCAACCTGTTCGGAGCTCTAGGCGGTAATCGCGCGACGCGCCCGCTCGCTCGCTCGCTCGCGGCGCGACACGGAATGGCGCGACCTCGGGACGGGGCCGTGCCGGCGGTCGACGTGCGCCTCGGAGCTCGCTATACGCCCCCCGGCGCCCATGACGGACTGTCTCGTGTTTCGCCGTGTGCGCGCTATCGACCCGGCGGCATCGCTCGACGGTGTCGTCGACGTTGTCGTCGAGCGCGGCCACATCACGCGGATCGGTCGGGACGCCGCGGCCGATCTCTTGCGGCCCAACGGTCTCGAGGGCCTGCGCGTCATCGAGCGCCCGGGCGCGTGGCTATTGCCGGGTCTCGTCGACTTGCACGCCCACTTGCGCGAGCCGGGCGCGGAGGGCAAGGAGAACATCGCGAGCGGTCTGAGCGCGGCGGCCGCGGGCGGATTCGTGGACGTGTGTTGCATGCCCAACACGCGTCCGGTCAACGATTCGCGCGTGGTCACCGAGATGCTGGTCGGCAAGGCGCGATCGCTCGGAGGCGTACGGCTTCATCCGATTGGAGCCGTCACCGTGGGGCAGATCGGCGAGCAGCTTACGGAAATGGCCGACCTGAAGGACGCCGGAGCCGTGGCGGTGAGCGACGACGGCCGATGCGTCACGAACAGCCAGGTGATGCGGCGCGCGCTCGAATACGCGTCGACGTTCGACATGCCCCTCATCCAGCACGCCGAGGATCACGCGCTCACCGAGGGGGCCCAGATGCACGAGGGCGGGATCTCGACCCGACTCGGCCTGCGTGGCTGGCCACGCGTCGCCGAAGACGTCATCGTCGCCCGGGACCTGCTGCTGGCCGAATACGTGGGGGCGCGATACCACGTCGCCCATGTGTCGACCGAAGGCGCCGTACGACTCATCCGTGAGGCGAAAGGGCGCGGCATCGGGGTCACGGCCGAGGTGACGCCACACCACCTGATGCTGACCCACGAAGCCGTTCTCGGCTACGACACGGCGTGCAAGGTCAACCCACCGCTGCGCGAGCACCGCGACGTCGAAGCCTTACGATGGGCCCTTGCGGATGGGACGATCGACTGCGTCGCCACCGACCACGCGCCACACGGGGTGTCGGACAAGAACGTCGAGTTCGCGGAAGCAGCGCCGGGCATGATCGGACTCGAGCTATGTCTGCCGGTGCTGCTGGGACTCGTGCGGGACGGCACCGTGCCTTTGAGCCGGCTGGTGACCGCGCTCACTGTGGCTCCTGCCCGCGTGGCGGGGCTCGATCCGCCCACGTTGCGGCAAGGCGCCTGTGCCGACCTCGTCCTGGTCGACCCGTCGGAGCGGTGGGTCATCGACCCCGCTCGGCTGCGGACGCGCAGCCGCAACACGCCATTTGCGGGGCACGCGGTCGAAGGGCGAGTCGTCCTGACCGTCTGCGAAGGGCGTATCGTGCACGAGCGCGCGGAGGCTTGAACGTGACCGACCCGACCCAACACGATCGCGCTTGGCTGGTGCTCGCCGACGGTACGACGTTCTTGGGTCGTCCCTTCGGCGCGCGTGGAGCGACGACGGGCGAAGCGGTGTTCACCACGACCTTTACCGGATACCAAGAGGTGCTCACCGACCCTTCGTATTACGGCCAGATTGTCACGATGACTGCGCCGGAGATCGGCAACGTCGGGACCAACAGCGAGGATACGGAAGCCGTTCAGGAAGCCCCACGCGTGGCGGGGTTCGTCGTGCGCGACGCCAGCCCCGTCGCGTCGAACTGGCGATCGCAAGAAAGCCTCGACGCCTACCTCGCGAGGACGGGCGTCGTCGGCATCGCGGACGTCGATACGCGCAAGCTCACACGTCACTTGCGCGATACCGGGTCCCAAAACGCCGCGATCGGAACGTCCTCGCCCGAACAGCTCTTGCGCAGCGCACGGCAGGCTCCGGACATGAATGGGCTCGACTTGGTGCGGTTCGTGACGCCCAAACACCCCTATCCGTGGACCGAGGGGCGCGGCGAATGGGCCACCGCTGCAACGCGCCCACCGGAACACCATGTCGTCGTCGTCGACTACGGAATCAAACGCAACATTTTACGATGCTTGATCGACGCGGGATGCCGCCTGACCGTTCTGCCGGCCTCTGCGACGGCGGGCGAAGTGCTGTCGCACCGGCCCGACGGAGTGTTTCTATCGAACGGCCCAGGCGACCCGGGCGCGCTGGACTATGCGGTCCAGACCATTCGCGGCGTGCTCGGAATTCGTCCGCTATTCGGCATTTGTCTCGGTCATCAGCTCCTCGCGCGGGCTCTCGGCGCGAAGACGTACAAGCTGAAGTTCGGTCACCGAGGTGCCAACCAACCAGTCAAGGATCTGACGACTGGACGGATCGAGATTACGACGCAAAATCACGGCTTCTGCGTCGACCTTGCCACACTGCCCTCCCCTGCCCGATCGACGCACATCCATTTGAACGACGGCACTTCCGAGGGACTGGCCGCCCCATCGGTGCACGCGTTTAGCGTACAGTACCATCCGGAGGCCGCTGCCGGCCCGCACGACGCCTTGTACATGTTCGACCGGTTCATCGAGGCCATGCGGTCGTTCGCCGACAAGCGGGACGCCCGATGACCGAGCGCACGGTTCATTTCGTCAGCCTCGGATGCGTGAAGAACCGCGTAGACACCGAAGTCATGCTCGGGGTCGCCGGCCGCGAAGGCTGGCGAATTGTCTCCGATGCGGGCATGGCGGAAGTCATCGTCATCAACACCTGCGGGTTTATCGGCGAGGCCAAGAAAGAGTCGATCGACACGATCCTGGAGATGGCGGAGTACAAGCGCGTCGGCGCCTGCAAAAAACTGGTGGTCACCGGCTGCCTGGCCCAACGGTACGCGGCGGATCTCGCCGCCAAGCTCCCCGAGATCGACCATTTGTTGGGGTCGAGCGACATGCTCAAGCTCGAGCGCGTTCTCGCCGGAGACGCCGAGCGGATGCTGGTCGGCAACCCGGCCGACTGGCTGCTCCAGGCGACGGACCCTCGGATCCTGACGCAATCGAGGGCGAGCGCATGGCTGAAGATTGCCGAGGGTTGCAATCGCACCTGCGCCTTCTGCGTGATTCCTCAGATTCGTGGAAAGCAACGATCGCGAACGATGGACGACATCATTGCGGAGGCCGAGCGCTTGGCGGCGGGGGGCGCCATCGAATTGAACCTGGTGTCGCAAGATACGGTGGCCTGGGGGCGCGACCGGCCGGCGGCCGAGCGCATCCCGCTCGCAGAGCTCGTTCGACGCGTCGCGGACGTGCGGGGCGTTCGTTGGGTGCGCCTCTTCTATTTGTACCCCGAGACGATGGACGACGCGCTGATCGAGCTATTGGCCCACCATCCGAAGGTGGTTCGATACGTCGACATGCCGCTGCAGCACGCCTCGGACGCCATGCTCAAACGAATGCGCCGCGGCCATGGCAAAGACCGCCAGCGTCAGGTCGTCGAGCGGCTGCGGGAGCGGGTGCCCGGGCTGACCTTCCGTACGGCGTTCATCGTCGGTCATCCCGGTGAAACCCAAGAGGATTTCGACGAACTTTGCGCGTTCGTCGACTGGGCGCGGTTCGAGCATGCCGTCGTGTTCCGCTACTCGGACGAGGAGACCTGTGCCGCCCACGGCATGGACAAAAAGGTGTCTCCGCTCGTGACCGCCAACCGTGCTCGCAAGCTCATGGCGCTGCAGCGCGGCATCGCGCGGCAAAAGAACCGGGACCTCATCGGCCGCGAGCTCGAGGTGCTCGTGGAAGGCCCGAGCGACGAGCACGATCTCGTGATGAAAGGTCGTCATGCGGGCCAAGCGCCCGAGATCGACGGCAGCGTGTACCTGAGCGACGGGGAGGCTCACGCCGGGCAGATGCGGCGCGTACGCATTGTCCAGGCGAGCGATTGGGATCTCGTCGGCGAGCTGCTCGACGAAGCGACGGCGCCTGCCGCCAAGCGCGTCACGCTGAGGGTCGTTTCGGGCGCTCCGTAAACGTTACGGCAGGGTGACCTGAAGCAGCTCCGGCGGGCTGCTGAGGTCGCCGTACTCCTGCCAGATGGCGAGAACATCGCCGTTGTGAGCGTAGACTTGCGCCTGCCAACGACCGGTGTCATCGGCTCGGGTGACCACGCCGATCTGGTCGGCGGTCAGCGTCGGGTTCTGGTTCTCGATCACGATGAGCGCGTCTGGTTCGGCCCCGCCGTACGTATCGGAGATCAGGTCGACGTGATCGGCGTCGGATCCGGCCGTGACGGTCGGAGCCGCCGGCGGTGGCAGCGGAAGCGTGGGGCTAGCGCAAGCCCACACGAACGCCGCAGCCGCGACGAAGAAGCCGATAGGAATGAGGCGCCGGAGCATCGGTGGTAACTCCGTGGCGAGTCGGGCCAATCTCGCTAGCATGTTTTGGGCCGCGACGCTTTTCAGCCCAAACGCCGGGCCCGGGGCTTTGCCGTGACGTCAACACGGTTGCCACCCCGTGCATCCGGTAGACAGCCCTACGGGGATCTTGGACCCGAGAGCCCGCAGGGGCTACTCGAGCAAGAACGCAAACGCTCGGCGCCCGAGCCGGTCGCCTCACGAAGCATCGACTGACGAAGCATCGACAATCGCCATGGTCCTCCACTTCGCAGAACGTCCGTGGACGGGCGGTCGCGCCCAGGTTCGGGCCGTGCTGGCCGGCCGGGTCTTCCGAGGGTGGCGCTCGCGCGCGCGGCCCTTGCCCTTCGCGGTCGCGTTGGCGCTCCTGGTCGCAGGCCGGCCGCGGGTCATCACTCCCACGGGATCGGCGGCGAGCTCCGAGGCGACCTTGGCAGCCGCCTTGTCGGCGCGCGGCCTGGCGTGCGACTCGAACGACGTGACGTGGTTGCCCTCGCAGCGCACCCTCGGAAGGGCGCTTTGGGGCGGCGCGCGTGCTCTGGTGCGCGCCAGCCTGACCGGCGAGCCGAGCGACCTTTACCTGGTCGAAGCGCGCCGCTCTCCGGAAGGAGCCGTCATCGAGGTCGGAACCGGGTGGAACGTGACCGAAACGAGCGGGGTCGACGAGTCGCGCCCGACGCTGCGGGACCGCACGGCTGTGTACACGACGAGCTCCGACGGCCTGATGACGGGAGTGCACGTCCTCGATCTCGCCGGGTTCGAGCCGGACGCCGACTTTTCCGCCTTGCAACGAGCGCAAGTCGCCCTGACCAACTTGGAGCAGACCGGACAGGCGGCCGGAGTCACGCACACCGCCTTCGCTTTCGATCCAATTGCCCGCGACGGTTCCGTCGTGTGGCGGCCCGACGGCGTCATCGAGGCTCACGCCGACGGCCATGTCGTGCTCATCGATCCGATTCAGAAAAAAATCGTCGCCGGCGCGGGATTCGTGCGCGTCGTTCCTGACGAGCATGCGCGTCCCGGCAGCCTCGTCACCTGGGCGGTCGATCGGATTCGGGCCCTCTCCTGGTTCGGAGACGACAGGATGCAATGGATCAAGGCCGTCGCGTTCACGGCCGCCGACACGTTGCACTCGCGCGTGTTCACCCGCACCACGGCCGACGAGGTTTCGAGCGAGCTTGGCCGGATCGCGACGGGGGCGTCACGCACCCCCTTCACGGATCCCGATACGGGCTGGCCCCCGGCACCCATGGCTCCGATCGTGTCGCCGCCGCTGCCGGGGGAAGGACAGTGGATTTCCCTCGACGACGATCCGTTCATCACACCGTCTGCGGACGGCACCGCTCCGCCCTTCGTCACGTCGTTCATCCGGCCGGACGCCCAGCGGCAAGATGTCCGCGTGTACGTGACACTCTGGGATCCGCGCCTCGTGAGTCTGCACATGGAGGCAGGCACGGTCGAACCGGTCAGCGCCAACGGCGAGCGCGGGGCGGGCATGATTCCGCGAACCCCCGAGGTCCTCGGCCGCGTCGTGGCCGCATTCAACGGTGGATTTCAGGCTCAGCACGGCGAATACGGAATGCAAGCGAACGGCATCCAATATCTGCCGCCGAAGCCGTACGCCGCCACGGTCGCCGAGCTTCGCGATGGGTCGACCGCGTTCGGAGCATGGCCCGACTCTGCCGTCGTGCCCGACGATGTCGTCGCGTTCCGCCAAAATCTCACCCCGCTCGTGCAGGACGGGAGGTTCAACCCGTGGGGACGCACCTGGTGGGGTGGCACGCCGCCTGGTTGGCCCGACCAAATTCACGCGACCCGAAGTGCCCTCTGTCGGACGTCCGATGGCTTCGTGGGCTACTTTTACAGTGCGAGCATCTCGGCCGACGATCTTGGCCAGGGCATGCTCGCGGCGCATTGCTCGTTTGGAATTCACCTCGACATGAACCCGGGGCACGCCGGCTTCGAGTTCTACGACGTGGCGCCCGCGGGACATCTGCTTGCGCTCGCGCGACGGCTGCAGAGCGATTGGGAGGCCGAGGGGCGCGTTCCCGATATGGGCGGTTACGCGTTCCGATCACGCCGCATGATTCGCGGCATGGGCCACATGCTTTTCCCGCGCTACATCCAACGAGAGGCGCGCGATTTCTTCTATCTGACCCTGCGTCCGACGTTGCCGGGGGCTCCTATCCCTTCCAGCGCCAGCCCGTCACCCGATCCGCAGGAGGGCGTGTGGCGGACCCGAGGGCTCCCGCAACACGGGTTTCCGTCTGCGGTGGCCACAACGTGGGTGCGAATCGATGCGACGCGTCCCGACCTCAAGGCGCGCGTCCTTCGCGCCGATCCACACGCCGTGGCACCGTTCGACCGCGCTTCGGGCGAGCAGCCGACGGTTCTCGCACTCTCGGCTCCGCTACGCGGAGCGCTCACCCTCTGGTGGTCGCCCGGTGTGTTCGCCATCGGTGCGGCCGCTCCGCCGAAGGACTCGTTCGCCGTCATCGCAGGCCAACCGTTCGACGACCCGCGCGCCCGATCCGCGCGGGCGGCCGTCGGGGTCGCGGATGCCGACGGAACACTCGTCTGGGCGGAAATCGGCCCCGGCCATGCTCCCGAGGCGGCCGCGTCGGCGCTGGATGCGCTGCTCGAACGACTGGGCTGCTCGGCGCGCATGGCCGTAACGGGCGACTCGCATGCTTTTCTGGGGGGGGATCTCGACGTCGCCGGCGATGCGGTCGCACAGCCGCCGCCTGCGGTCGCCCGGCTCGTCCGCGCGCGAGCTCCGGACGCCCATCCCATTTTTTTGGACACGCCCATCGTGCCCATTCGCGTCTGGCAGCCGCTCCAAGCCAAGCGGATCCGCTACTTTTATAAGCCGGCGACGACGGCCCCTTGAGCGACGCGAGACCGCCGGGACCCGCCCGCGAGCAACCCAAGCGGTGCCCCAAGCCTTTGGGCCGCGGTCGGCGCCACGTAGCGGCTCGCGCATCCCGGTGGGCGGCGCTAACGTGCCGTGCTCGAAGGTCCACCGTTTCAGGTAGCGCTCTGGCCACGCCAACGAGGCCGAGACAACGAGGGGTCGGCGGGGAGTCCGCATGGCGATGCAAGGCCGTGCTTCCCACCTTCCTGGGGCTCGCGAGGGATGCGATGGTATTGTAAGTGGGCGGCAGGAGATTCGTGCCATGGCACAGAACGACAAGGGCGGATCGGACCTCGACGTCTTCGAGGGCCTCGGTAAAAAGGGCGGGAGCGCGCACCCGCCCGGGGGTGCGCCCAGCGCCCCGCCGCCCCCTCCATCGGCGCGCCCCTCTTCCGATGCGATAGGCAAGCGGACTTTGCTCGGCATTCCTGCGCCCATCCTCGGCGGCCCTTCGCAAAGCCCCTCGGTGCGGGCTCCCCCTCCCCCTCCGGGTCGGTCCACGCTGCCCCCGGTCGTCTCGTCGTCGAGAGCGTCGGCGGCTCAGCCCCAGCCGTCGTCGGTCCCAGCCACGACCGCCGGCGTCGACGTCGAATGGGACGATGACGACGAAGCGACTCAAATCTTCGACGAAGGGCGTGACTCGCACAGTGGGCGATCCGCGGCGATCGCGGCCGCCGTGGCTGCGGCGAAGCCCGCTCCGGGCACTTCGGCCGGCAAAGTCACCCTCTTGGGAATTACGGCCCCGTCCTATTCGGCGCTTCCACCTCCCTCCGGTTTTCCGTCCCCGGCGAGTTCTCTTCCGCCACCCCCGGTGACTCAGCCGGGACTCGGCCTTCCGCGTTCGCCGGTGTCGACGATCCCGCCGCGCGGGTCCTTCGGTCCCCCGCCCGTCTACATGCCTCCCCAAGCCGGACTGCCCGGTTCCCGAGCGGCACACGAACACCTCGAGTCCCACGCCGGCGCGATGGAATCCACGGCCCTCCTGCGCCCACCGGCCAGCCGAACGGGGCTCTGGATCGTGGTCGGGCTCGCTGCCGCGGCTCTGCTGGCCGTCTCCGTGGTATTCCTCGGCACCCCGCATACCGGCCAGATCGTGGTCAACGTGAACGACGCACGAGGCGCCGCAATGAGCCACGTCGACATTTTCGTCGACGGGCGAAAGCAGTGCGACTCCGCGCCGTGTCTGGTCGACCAAGTGGCCAGCGGATCGCACGAAGTCAAAGTGGTCGCCGAAGGCTTCAACCCACCGGCCATCCAGAACGTGTCGGTCGAAGGGCGTAAGCAGGCCGCAGCCAGCTTCACGTTAAGCGCTCCAAAGGGATCGGGGCTCAAAGCGTCCGGGACTCAGCCCGGCGTGAAGCTGTACGTGGACGGAAAAGAAGTCGGGCCGTTGCCCCAAGAGGTGTACGAACTGTCGCCCGGAGACCACATCGTCAAAGTGGCCGGCTCCGAGCGCTACGAGTCGATCGAAAAGCACGTCACGATCGACCGCGACCAGATCGTCGATCTCGGTAACCTGACGCTCAAAGTCCTGCACGGCAAAGCCACGATTACGCTTGCAACTCCCGGGGCACGCGTATCCATCGTGAGCGGAAGCGATCGTCGCGAGCTGCCGATGCTACCGATTTCGGTCGATATCGACACGACCAAGGCGTGGTCGCTCGAGGCCAGTCGACCGGGATACGAAGACTACCACCAACCGATCAGTTTTGACGACGGTCAGGCCGAAAAATCGATCGCCATCTCGCTGGTCGCGAAAACCCAGAGCGCGCCGCCGGTCGTGTACTACGGGCCGGCCGCACCGGCTGCCGCGCCCGCTGTTGCGCCCCCCTCGCCGGTCCCGGCCTCCGCCCCTGCCACGCAACCGCAGGCCGCAGCGGCGCCGTCCCCCGCGGCGGAGGGAGGCGAGGCATTTCTCAACATCAACTCGATCCCGCCGTCGACGTGCTTCGTCGACGGCCGCTCGCTCGGCAGCACGCCGCGCATTCACGTCGCGGTCAAGGCAGGGGCTCACACCGTCAAGTTCATCAACGCCGATCAGGGGCTGACCAAGACGATCTCGGTTTCGGTCAATGCCGGCGAAACGAAGCCGGCTGTCGCAAAACTGAACTGATACGGTCGGTCGGCAGCGAATGGCCGGGCCGGCGCCCAAACCGCACATCCTGGTCGTCGACGACGAGCCGGGGCTGCGCGACATGCTCGCCATTTTTTTCAAGCGCGAAGCGATGGAGGTCACGGTTGCCCCCGGCTTCGGGCCGGGGCGCGACGCCGTTCTGCACGCGCCGGAGCCGTACGCGATCGTCTTGACCGATTTGCTCATGCCGGATGGCAATGGCTTGGACCTGATCTCGCTCGTCAAGCAGCGGACCGCGCGCACCGAGGTGATCGTGATGACCGCTCACGGGCAGGTCGAAACGGCCATCGAAGCCATGAAGCGCGGCGCTTACGACTTCGTCACCAAGCCCTTCGCCACGAGCGAGCTTCGCGCCATTGTGCACAAGGCGCTTGAAAAGCGCGCGATCGTAACGGAAAACGAGAGGCTTCGCGCCCAGCTGCTGCGAGAGCGCGGCCACGAGATCCTCGGGCACTCCGAGCCGATGCGTCGCATCTTCGATATGGTCCAGCGAATTGCGCCCGCGCGGACGACGGTTCTCATCACCGGCGAGAGCGGCACAGGCAAGGAACGGATTGCGCGCGCCATCCACGAGGCGAGCGACCGTCGGGACAAGCGCATGCTGGTCGTCAACTGCGGAGCCATTCCGGAGAATCTCATCGAGGCGGAGCTCTTCGGCCACGAGCGCGGAGCGTTCACGGGCGCCGTGTCGAGCCGACTCGGGCTGTTTCGCGAGGCGGACGGCGGAACGATTCTGCTCGACGAGGTGGCCGATCTGCCGCTCGCATTGCAAGTCAAACTCCTCCGAGTCTTGCAGGAGCGAAAGGTGCGCACTCTCGGGGCCTCGTCCGAACTGCCGGTGGATGTGCGGGTGCTCGCGGCCACCAATCGCAACGTCGAGGAGGACGTCCGCACAGGGCACTTCCGACAGGATCTTTATTATCGTCTCAACGTCATTCGCGTTCAGGTGCCGCCGTTACGCGACCGACGCGAGGACATCCGTCCGCTCGCCCTGCATTTCGTATCGCGCTGCGCGGCCGAACAGAGCAAGGACATCCACGGCCTGTCGCCCGAAGCGTTGCGCGCGCTGGAGGCGTACGCATTCCCCGGCAACGTCCGCGAGCTGGAGAACGTCATCGAACGCGCGATCGCGCTGGCGACGGGTCCCACACTAGGGCTCGGCGACTTACCCGTCGAGCTCTCGGGCGCCGCGTCGCAGCCCATGCCCGCCTTGGTCGGCTTGCCGGAGGCCGGTTGCAATCTCGACGATGTCCTGGGCGAGGTCGAGCGACGCCTATTGCTCCAAGCGCTCGAACGATCCGGGGGCGTTCGAACGCAAGCGGCAAAGCTTTTGGGGGTCACCCTCCGCAGCCTTCGGTACCGCTTCAACAAGCACTCTCTCTCCGACGGGGCCGATGATGTGGGCGACTCGGAGTCGCCCGCCGCCGACGAAGGATAAACACGCCTCGCCGACGTCGAGCCGCTGACCCGCCCGCGGGAAGAAAATCATCTTTGTGCAGCGCCGGCCTGCAACGCAGGCGTACCCAGCGCAGCTGGGTACCGTTCAGCGGGGCGCTCTACTGAGGCCCCGGCCCACGCGGCGCGTCGCAGCACGAAAGGCCCGCACTCGGGAACGCGACGCGCCCAAAAACGGCACTCCAAGCCGCTTCGACCCCCTGAGTGGGACGAAAATTGTCATCGCCCCCTGACGCCATCGGGATTGTGGTTCGGCAAAGCGCCGTAATTCGCGGCAATCCCTATTGTGGCGACACCGCGATACGAAATACCGACCACTGGCACGGGCACTGCATGAGACCCGGACGTGGCAACACGCCAAAACCGCGGCTTCACCCTCGTCGAGATGATGATCGTCGTCGTCATCATCGGCGTGCTCGCGACCCTTGCCGTCCTCGGGTACCGCCAGATTATCCAGGCGTCGCACGTCTCGGAAGCCACGAATATGGTTCAAAACATTCGCGTTGCCCAGGAGGCGTATCATTCGGAGACGCAGCAATACGCGAGTGTGTCCGCGAGCATCCCGACGACGCTCACGGGAGGCTAGTATCCGCAGAATCCTCAATACGGCATCGTGACCGGCTGGGGCGCCGCCTGCAGCGGTTGCGGAGGCACCGTCACCTGGCAGGTGCTGCCGCTTCACGTCGACGGACCGGTCCTTTTCGGATACGCGGCCATTGCCAACTCCGGCGTGGCCACCGCACCCACGTCCCTCTCGCCCTACAACGGGGGCAGTCTGACGATTCAGGCGCCCTCGACGGACTGGTACATCATCGGGGCCGCCGCCGACCTGGACGACAATCCTTCCACGTGGACCAGCGTCTACGGCGTTTCATGGTCCAATCAAATTTTCGTAAGCAACGAGGGGCTCTAAGAGCAAACACATCACGTGAAAGGCAGTCCATACCCATGAAACGATGGAACCGCAGTAAAGAACGAGGGTTTACATTGATCGAGCTGATGATCGTCGTCGCGATCATCGGCATTCTTGCAGTGCTCGCCATCTACGGCGTGCGCAAGTACATCGCGAACGCCAAGACGGCCGAAGCGCGAAACTCGCTCGGTCAGATCGCGAAGGACGCGGCCACGGCGGCCGAACGCGAAAAAGGCACGACGGCGATCATCGCCCCAGGATCCACCTCGTCGCTCTTTCGTGCGTTCTGCACGAGCGCAGGAGCCACGGTCCCGACGGCCGTCACGATGGTCCAGGCGCAGAAGTATCAGTCTCAGGTTTCGGACTGGAATTCCGGCAGCCTGATTGGCGGCTGGCAGTGTCTGAAGTTCTCGCTCGAGGAGCCTCAGTACTACATGTATAGTTACGTGAGCGGCAATACGTCCGCCATCAGCGGAAGCTTCCAGGCCGACGCGTACGGCGACTTGAACGGCAACGGCGTCACGTCGGATTTCACGATTGTCGGATCCGCCACGAGCGGCGGTATTGCAATTTCGCCGAACATCCAAGAAGTCAATCCCGAGGAGTGATCCTCGCTTCCACGGGTCGAGGCGATCGGCACAGTATGGGTCGGTCGCCTCAACGCATTTCGGCGGGCCGCAGATGACATCCCCTTCCGACGGCGATCGGCTCGGGCGCTACGCGCCCTGGGCCGCGGGCCTGCTCTTGGCGCTTCCGGTACTCGTCGCCAAGTACCCGCCGATGGACGACCTGCCGCTGCACGAGGCGAGCATCGGACTCTGGCGTCATTGGGGAGAGAGCCGCTTCACGCCGGCCGCGCTTTATTTCTTGAATCTGGGACACTCGAATCAACTCTATTCGTTCTTGGTCCTACCTCTCGCGTTCGTGTTTCCTATCGCGTGGGCAAGCAAGATCGTCGTTGCGTGTTCGCTGCTGGCTCTTCCGTTGGCGGCCGCGCACTTGTCGACTCACTTGGGAGCGAGCCGATGGCCGGCACTGCTCGTCGCGCCGCTGGGTCTCGGATGGCTTTTCTTCTGGGGTCTCGTTCAGAACATTCTCGGACTCGTTTCCCTGTTTTGGCTGCTTCCCGCC
>Ga0187863_10000086_pt1 | contig 80604 bp, 61 predicted proteins | sample June2016WEW_11_1_FD_132975 | JGI IMG/M metagenome (GOLD analysis project Ga0187863, IMG submission 132975) | Peatland microbial communities from SPRUCE experiment site at the Marcell Experimental Forest, Minnesota, USA - June2016WEW_11_10 | ecosystem: Environmental > Terrestrial > Soil >...
AACCAATTCCCATTGTTCGTCTGTCAGTTCCCAACGGCCTGCCATCGCATTCCGCAGAGACGCCTTGAGCACCTCCAGTTTCGCAGAATTCCAACAACAAAATGTTTATGAGATGGGTTCTAAGCTCAAGTTATCGGCCCGGCCCAAAACAATTGGAACAATGCCGGATATTCCATCTCTTTCTGCTGCGCTCTTGCGGCCAGCGCGGGCTTCCCTGTTGCCTTTTCAATGGGGCGAATCGACAAAGAAAGACGCTAAAATGTTACAAACACGTTAAAAGCTCAGCCATAGCTCGATTTCTCCGCCTGCGCACCGTGAGATACCATGGGGCGATAACTCTATTAAAAACCGATGAATTAGTCATATATTCACAAAACTCTGCGAGTCTTGCAGTTGGAAGCAGGCAGGGAAAGCTCTGTTTCGAGCACATCGCCTCGCGGCTTTTAATCTTTCTCCCGCATAGCCGATCGACACGCATTCAGGCTTCTTCTCAAGGCTTCGGAGGTGCGGGAACTCAAGGCGTTCGCTCCGCGAGCGGACGCAGGCACGATTCAACCAGATCTGAGAGGAAAATGAGAGGCCCAATGAACTTCAAGCTCAAAACGGCTGCCGCCGCAATCGTGGCAGCCAGTCTAATTGCCTCATATGCGTACGCCAGCGATCCAACACCGCCGGCCAAGAAACACGTTGCCACGGCGAAGGCTAAGACGCCTCCACCGCCTACCGTAGCGGAGCAGATTCAGGCCCTGCGCCAGGAACTGGAAGGCCAGATCAACAGCCTGAAGAACGACCTGGCCAACAAGGACGAGCAGTTGAAGAAGGCGCAGCAGGCGGCAGCCGATGCCCAGGCCGCGGCAGACAGGGCGGCGGCAGCTGCCTCTTCGCAGAATCAGGCGGTGAGCGACAACACCGCTGCAGTAACAACCCTGCAAGCCACCGTCACCGACCTCAAGGGCAATCAGGCATCGCTGGCCTCAACCGTCTCCGACGAAACCGCCAAGATCAAGGCGTCCATCGCCAACCCCGGCGTGCTCCACTACAAGGGCATCTCCCTCACGCCCGGCGGCTACGCCGCGGCTGAAACGGTTTGGCGCGCCAAGGCCACCGGCGGCGACATTCCCACTGCATTCAGTTCCCTTCCCTACGAGGGCGCGGATGCTTATTCGCTCAGTGAGTTCTACGGCAGCGCCCGTCAGTCGCGCGTCACCCTGATGGCCGAGGGTAAGACCGACTGGGGCACTCTGCGCGGCTACTACGAGGCTGACTGGCTGGGAACCGGCATCACCTCCAATAACAACCAGTCGAACAGCTACGTTCTGCGCCAGCGCGTGTTATGGGCGCAGGCCGAAACCAACAGCCACTGGGCCTTCACGGGCGGCCAGTTGTGGTCCCTGGCCACTGAAGACAAGAAGGGCATCTCGAATCTCTCCGGCGATATTCTTACGCCGCAGACCATAGACCCGAATTACGTTGCCGGCTTCATGTGGACCCGGCAGTTCGGCTTCCGCGTAACCAAGACCTTCGACAAGGCGGCTTTCGGCGTCGCGTTTGAGAATCCGCAACTCCTCTATACGGCGTCGCTGGCCGGCAATGAACCGTACGCCGTCATTGGCAGCGCCGGGCAGAACGGCGGCAACTACAACGCCGCTATCAGCGCATGCACGCCCGCGACCTCGATCGTCAACTACTCCAACCAGGTGGAGAACAACTCGACCGGCGGCGTCATCGACATCGCGGTTCCTGTCTACAAGACGGTGAACGGATGCGCGAACATCGCCAACATCTCATTCAACGACGCGCCGGATGTCCTGATGAAGGCCGCCTTCGATCCCGGCTGGGGCCATTACGAGGTCTTCGGAATCATCGGCTTCGCTCACGAGACCATCTACCCCGGCGAAACCACGAACAGCAACCTCTATGGCGGCAACAAGGAAATCACCACCGGTTTGGCTGTAGCGCCCGCTCTCTCCTCGGCCGGCAACTTCTCCAACAGCATCGTCGTCGGTGGCGTGGGCGGCAGCTTGCGCGTTCCCCTCATCGCCAACAAGCTCACCTTTGGCGCCAAGGGCCTCTTTGGACCCGGCGTGGGCCGCTACGGCGACTCGACCCTGGCCGACGTTACCGCCAACTCGTGGGGCGGACTATCGCCCATCCACAATGTATCGGGCCTACTTACACTTGAGGCCAATCCGACTCCCCGCCTGGCCCTCTACCTGAACTACGGCGGAGACTACGCCGGACGCGACGATTACGCCAACCCCGGCATGACGACGCTCGGCGCTCCCTCCGCTATGTTCTGCCCGACCACGGCCGGCGCCTTCGCCTGCACTGCCTCGCCCACCGCGGCCAACATCGCTTCCGGCGGCACATGGGGCGGCCACTGGGGCGCTCCGTCGTTGGCTGCCGTTGGTTACGGCTCGCGGACCCTCTCAAACTCCGGCTGCCTGACTATCGCCAACCCCGGCTATAACGGCGGCGCTTCCACGGGTTACGCTCCCGGCGGCTCATGCGGCGCTCAAAGCCGCGACGTACAGGAAGTCACCGGCGGCTACTGGTACGACATCTACAAGGGTGATCGCGGCCGTCTGCGCCAAGGCATCCAGTACGGCTATGCGGTCCGCGAAGGCTGGTCGGGCGCTTCCGGCATCGGCGCCAAGGGCATCGACAATATGTTCTGGACCACCTTCCGCTACTACCTCCCATAACCCGCGAAGCTTTTCGGTTCCGGCGCAGCAGAATGGGCAGCCAGCAGTTCAGGCTGCCCATTTTGTTATTCGGGGGTATCTCAAGAAGTTGGCGTCCTATTCTGTCGTATTTGGAAGCTGACACCTTTCTCGACTCATAGAAATGCGCGTTGCTCCTTGAATCCCGACCGCCCGGCTCCAAGGAATCTCAAAACCTTGCTTCAAAGGCCCGGAAACGGCGCTCCAGTTCCCATTGTGCCGCGGCCTTTTCACTGCCGTCCAGGAACGCTTTGCAGGCGGGGGCAGGGTTGCCCGAGCCGAGCGGCTGGCCCTTGCAAGAAGCAGCGGGCGAAGTGAAGGCGTCCGGGGCGGCCCACAGGCTGGGGCCAGGCAGAAAGTCGTGTTCCATGCCGGTGCGGGCAAGCTGCTTGAGATCCCGATACGTGAGGCGATAGTCGAGAGCGGCGCGAACGTACTCGTGGGTGATGTCGATGCGGCTTACTCCCTCGTCGTCGGTGGAGAGCGCGACCGGAACATGCGCGGCGCGATAGAGCGGAAAAGGATGATCGGCGCCCTTGACCCCCAGGATGCCCTCGTTGGAGCTGAGGTTGATCTCGACCATCACATGCTTCTCGGCCAGTTCCTTGAGCAGGGCCGGGGCGTCGTCCTCGTACATCGCGTCCACGCCGTGGCCGATGCGCTCGGCATGGCCCAGCTCGACAGCCTGGCGGATGTGGAAGCGCAGGCCCTCGGGCGGCACAAGGCCGGGAGCCAGTTCGCCGGCGTGCAGGCTGATGTGCACCTGCGGGTAAACAAAGTGCAGGTAGTCCAGCATCTTCATCTGCAATGTGTAGTCGCGCATGGCGATGACGCCGTCTTCGGGCTGGACAAAGTTGATGCCGATGAAACCCGCTTCATGGGCGTCCATGGTGGCCTGGATGGTCTCAAAGCCGAGCAGCGCCTGGGCGAAGACCTGCCCTTCCCACGCGCCGCGCGAAACCTGGTAGATGTAACGGACCTCGACCTGGCAGGCGGGCGCGGCTTGAGGAGTTCCACAGTGTTCGATATGGCGGCGCTCGGCCTCGGCGGAGCGGACGTCGTCGCGATCGGCGGCCACTTCGTCGCGCAAGCCGTGGTCGAGGAGAGCTTGGCGAACCAGGGCAAAGTCGGGTTGGGTGGAGTTCAGGCTCGGTTCCACTTGGTAGGCGATGGTCTTCGCATAGACGAAGGGCGGAGTCACCATCAGTTCAAGGTACTGCTGGTTCTGCGCGGCGGCGCGGCTGGCGACCTCGTCGACCCACTCGCCGGTGTGCCGCTTCAGCCCGCTGAATCGGCCAAAGGTGGAGAAGAACTGATCGTGGCCGCTGAAGCCGGATGTTGGCACGAAACCGCGCATTGAAAGGGCGTCTACGAGGCGGTCGTAAAGCTGCTGGTTCTCTGGACTCAGGTCGTGGTTGAGTCGGATTGCTGGAACAAAGGGCGGCGTGCAGGTGGAATTGACGAACTTCAGGGCCGCCGGGTCCACGCACAGGCCGTCCTCTCCCGCATCGTGGATCAGCGTTTCGGCGTACACGGCCCCCGAGAGATGAACGTGGAGGTCGGCTCCCTTCGGAAACCCGGCAAGAAAGGCGCGCAACGTGAGCGGCCCGCCTTGTACAGCGGACTGATAGGCGCGGGCGGCGCGAACCTCCGGCTCGGGAGTACGGGAAGAAGGCGACTGGGCGCAAAGGGCGGCGGTTGCGGCGGCGACGACAAGGCAGGCGAACGAGCAGGCGGGGCGGCGCATGATTGCCTTCCAGTGTAGAGCAGGGATTGCCCGCCTGGGGAGGGTTTCAGCGGCCAGCTTCTCAGTCGCCGGGTTCCGGCTCCGGGGGCGCAAAACACCCGTTAAAATCTGGGCAAGAAGGCTTCGCTGCCCCATCGCTCTTCCCCGTTCAGTGCGCGTCATCCCTAGCGATGCTGGCAAACAGCAACTCCAGAAACCCCTTTTCGTCGGATTTGAGGCAGACCTGGGCATTGGGGACGCCGTCCACCGGCCGCGTAAGCCCCTTGTCGTCCACCTCCAGCCGCATCGGCGTCGTAGGGCACAGTCCGGGATGGACCGCATAGGCCACCGCCACCGGGTCAAACAGCGTGGGCGCGCTCGCGTGCCCCGCGTTGCCGGCCAGCCACTGGTGGTAGAGCAGCGTCAGTTGATCGGTGAGCGGGGAACCGTGGGAAAAGATCGCCTCCCGCTCCCCGGTCTCCAGGTGGATCTGCGTCGAGTCGAGCGGCATCATGAAGACCGGAACCCCGGAAGCCAGCAGCGCCTTCAATCCGGCCGGATCGCGGCTGATGTTCCACTCCGCGTCCGGCGGCCTCTGCTCGCCGTTCTTCCCGTCGTAACCCCGGTAGATGCTCCCGCCCATCATGACCACCCGCTTGAGCTTGCGAAAGGTCTCCGGATCGCGCTCAATGGCTGCCTGAACGTTGAAGAGCGGACCGATGGCGATCAGCGTGATCTTGCCCGAATGCGCGCGTGCGCTCCGCAGGATGAAGCCGATGGCGTCGTGGCGGTCCTTCTCGCACGCGTCGTATCGGTCTTGTTCGCGCTTCGGAACTGGGATCTGCGACACGGAGAGCAATTGCATCGTGCATCGATCGACTGGCGGCAGAATCCGCTGCTGCGCATACGCAGCTTGGGTAAACACGTTGTCGTGCGGCGTGGCAGCCCCTACCGCCACCGGAATGTCGCTGCGGCCCACGGCGTCCAGGAACCGGTCCACCAGCCGCGCCCGCAGCTCCGTGTCCCCGTAAGCCGTTGTGATCCCAAGCAGCCGCAGCTCCGGGCTGCGCAACGCCAGCGCCAGCGCGAAGGCATCGTCGATGTCATCGCCGATGTCGGTGTCCAGGATTACGAAATGAGGGTCCATTGCCGCAGGCTGTCCGCCGGCGGCAGCCGTCTGCCCCGCCGCGCCAACCTGCCCGGCCGCCAACCCGGCAACCGCCAGAGCCAGCCCACTCACTGCAAGAAGGAATCGCAAAATTCTCATACATCACTCCAAACGGATCGGCCCAACGCGCTCACACTCCGCCGCAGCGCCCCCAGACCTCCTCAATATAGCTGTCGGTCATGCCGGCGATGTAGTCGGCCGCGGTGCGCGCCAGCCCCTGGGTTGGAATCTGCAAGCGATGGTCCTCGGGCAGCAGGCCCGGATCGGCGATCAGCGCGGCAAACAGCCCTTCCACCACCGTTTCCGCGTGCGCGTGCGCCTCGTCCATCCCGGCGGAGTTGTACAGGTTGGCGTAAAGGAACCGCTTGGCAGCCGCGCGCTCCGCCTCCATCCCCTCGCTCAGCGTCGCCAGCCGCTCGGGCGCCTGGCGAATCTCGGCCAGCGTCGTCGCGCCGATCGCCTTCACGCGCACCGGAACCTCGTTCAACAGATCGGTGACGAGCGCATTCAGAATGCTCTTGAGCGCCTCGTTTACGATCAGCTTGAGCGCGGCCGCTGGATACCGCCTGAGCGCTGCGTCATGGAAGCCGCGGAAGAGGGGCACACCCTCGCGAACCTGCTCCAGCGTGAGGATACCGGAGTCCAAACCATCGTCCAAATCGGCGGTCGTGTAGGCAATCTCGTCGGCCAGATCGATCAGTTGCGCCTCCAGCGGCGGCCGCTGGTCCAGAATGTAATCGGCCAGCTCCGGGTGCTCTGCCGCGGAGTAATCGCTGGAGTGCTTGACGATGCCTTCGCGCACGCCCAAGGTCAGGTTCAGCCCGCGAAAGGCCGCGTACCGCTCCTCGAACCAGGTGACGATGCGCAGGGCGTGAAGGTTGTGGTCGAAGCGGAGCGAGAAGCCGCGCAGGCAACGATCGAGAGCCTTTTCGCCCGCGTGGCCAAAGGGTGGATGGCCGATGTCGTGCACCAGCGCGAGGGCCTCGGTCAGTTCCGCATTCAGCCCCAGAGCCGCGGCCAGCGTGCGCGCTATCTGGGTCACCTCCAGCGTGTGCGTCAGGCGGCTGCGAAAATGGTCGGCCGGCGGAGTTCCCGGCAGCCGCGTGAAGACCTGGGTCTTGCCCGCCAGCCGGCGGAAGGCGCGCGCGTGCAGAACCCGGGCGGCGTCCCTGGAGAAAGCAGAGCGATAGGGATGAGGCGCTTCGGCATGGACGCGGCGGGTCAGTTCGGCGTCTTCATCCCCGCGGACGGCGATCTCCGGAGGCAGTTTGGCTGGCAAGCCGGTCTTCTCGTCGGTCATGAATGCGCATCCTCCGCTTCACATCCGGTTATACCGCAATACGCGACCCCGGCGCTTCGTGAAGAGCTGTGGCGTGCTCTGAATCACTATCGCTTCCGGCGGTAAATGGTATAACCTTTCCCATGCGGCAAGGATTGGACAACGCCAGTCGCGTGGGCGTTTCATCCTGCCGGTTTTTCTGGACGCGCGCGCGAGAACGCGGTCTCGCCCCGGCCCCGAAAGACTTGTGGTCTCAACAGGGAGGCAAGCATGAAAGCGATTAAAGGAACAGCGTTGGCCGTGCTGGCGCTGGCAGTGGCATTTACGTCGGGTTGCGAGGGCAGGCACTCCAGCAAAGAGGTCTTCTACCTGATTGCGACCAACATCAAGCTGCCCTATTGGCAGGCGGCGGCAGCAGGATTCACCAAGGCAGCGGCGCAGTACAAAGTGACCGCCAGGGTAGAGGGACCGGACACTTACGACGCCCAGGCCGAGTTGGCTGCGTTGCATAGCGCGATTGCAGTCAAGCCCGCGGGCATCCTGATCTCGGTCTCCGACGCCTCGTTGCTACAGCCGGAGATCAACGCTGCCGTCAACGCCGGAATTCCGGTCATTACATTCGATTCCGATGCTGCCGGCAGCCGCCGGCTGTACTTCATCGGCACCAATAACCTGGAGGCGGGACGGCTGGGAGGCAAGCGCATTGTCGAGAAACTGGGCGGCAAGGGCAACGTGGTCTTCTTTACCCTGGGCGACCAGCCCAACATCGATGAGCGGCTTAAAGGCTTCAAGGAAGTTCTCGCCACCCGGCCGGATATTCACATCACGGCCGTGGTGGACATCAAAGGCGATGCGCGCAACGCATTCGATTGGACGCAGGAGTCCATGGCCCTTTCCGGCTCCCAGAGGATCGATGCCTTTGTCAGCTTGGAATCGTCATCGGGCAAGCTGGTCGCCGACGCCGTCAAGCGGGGCGGCGGTGGCCGGGAAGTGCTGGCCTTTGACGTGGACCAGGATACCCTGGACGGAATCAAGTCCGGCGCCATCGACGCCACCATCGCTCAGAAACCCTTCACCATGGCCTACGTGGGGTTGAAAGCGCTGGACGAGGTTTACCACGATCCGCCCAATGATCTCACCAGGGACTACAGCGCGGACTCCTTTGCTCCCTACCCGGCCTTTGTGGATACCGGCACTTCGGTGGTGGACCAGAGCAACGTGGACCTCTACATCGCGGGAGCGGCTGAAGGAACGAAGTAGACCGGCTGCGGCTTTGACGTCTCCAGCTGAGCCCCTGGCGGCGCACTGAGCCGGCTCATGACGGCTTTTTGCGAAATGTGTATCATGGAGCGTGAGTTGCCTGCCCGCATCCGGAAGCGCGCAGGCAGCTTCTGGTTCGATGGATGGCGCATTCGCGGGCAGAACCTCCGATTGCTTGCCGATCGGCTGAAGGAAGCCGGCAGGATCGGAATCGGCGCAAGGGGCTGCGCGCATAGAGACCAATGAGGTAGATGGGCGTCTGTGAAAAGGGGGTATTCCTCGCCATGACCGGATCGCTCCGTTCTGTTCGCTCCATTGTTGCCACGGCCAGCACCTGCTGTGGACGATTCAACGCAGCAATTGCGACAATGCTCGCCGTGGCTGCGCTTCTATCCGCCGGCGCGTCAGCTCAAAACACGACCATCAGCGGCACGGTCTACGATCCCAGAACGACTACCAGCTCGCTTCCGCTGCCGAATGTGCTCGTCTACGTCACCACCGGCACGGTGGCGCCGCTGACGCCCGGTGTGCAATGCCTGACCGCCTCCACGCCCACCGGCGTGACCAGCTACACAAATACCGCCGCGGACGGCACCTTTACGCTGACCGATGTGCCCGAGAACGCCGCATATACGCTGGTCATCCAGGCGGGCAAGTGGCGCCGGCAGTTCAGCGAGACCGTTGCCGCCGCCCCGCTCACCGGGCTCGTCCTTCACATGCCGGCCGACCACACCCAGGGCGACATTCCCCTGATCGCCATCGCCACCGGCGGCGCCGACGGGCTGGAGTGCGTCTTTCACGATATGGGCATTGCCGATACCGAGGTTACCGACGATAACGGCGTTGTCAATCCGGGAGGCCGCATCCATCTTTACCTGGGCAGCGGAGCTCCCGGCGCGCAGATCAGTCCGTCGACTCCCTCCCAGACTGTGCTCATGGGCACGGCGACGGATTCCTCGCTCATGAATAGCTATGACATGGTGATGTTTCCTTGCCAGGGAGAACCGAACGGCCAGGCGACCCCTGTTGCCGCCACCAACCTGCTTAACTATGCCAACGCCGGCGGCCGCGTCTTCACAACCCATTACAGTTATGCGTGGTTGGACCCTAACACGCCCTACGATTCGCAGTTCCCGCCGGTTGCGGATTGGTATCCTGGGATGGCTTTTCCCGGTCCCGACCCCGGAGTGGCCACCATCAACACCGGTTTTACCGATGGGGCGACTCTGGCGCAGTGGCTGCAGAACGCGGGCGCTTCGTACAACAACACGCCGGGGCAGGTTTTGCTCAGCACCCTCCGCCACGACTTCACTGACGTCATTCCGCCCACTCAGGCCTGGGCCGCGATGAACTCCGATGACGCGATCATGCAGATCACCTTCAACGCGCCGGTCGGCGCGCCCGCTGCAAACCAGTGCGGGCGCGTCCTGTACAACGAATATCATGTGATCAATGTCGGCGGAATCAACCATATATATCCAAGCGAGTGCCCGACGGCCGGCACGATGAGCGCGCAGGAAGAGATGCTTGAATATGCCCTCTTCGATCTGTCGTCCTTTGTCACACCGGTGGTGGTGCCGACACTCTCCGTGGCCTTCAATCCCAGCCCTTTGATCGTCAAGCAGAACGACACCGCCGACCAGGTCACGGTGGACGTGACCAACACCAGCTCAACCCAGCCAATTTACAGCTCCGCCGTTCTGACCATCGCGCTGCCGCCGGGCCTCACTGCGACGGCCCTGGCCGATTCAACCGGCGGCTGGATTTGCACGCTGAGCACCCTGACTTGCACGCGGGCCACCAGCATCAACGCCAGCGCCAGCGATTCGGTCACCCTGACCGTGAGCGTCCCCGCCTACCCGCCGGGCGGCCTCGCGAGCTACACGGGGGTGCTCACAGTAACCATCTCCAGCCCGAATTTCTCCAGCAATGTGACGGCGTCGGATACGGTCATCTTCCAGCAGCCGCCGACGATCAACTGGGCCACGCCCACGCCGATCGTCTATGGCACCGCGTTGAGCGCGGCGCAGCTCGACGCCACATCGCCCCTGGCGGGCAGCTTCAGCTACTCTCCGGGCGCAGGAACGGTACTCGGCGTCGGACCGCAGACGCTGACTGCAACCTTCTCTCCAACCGACACTACCGATTACACCACCGGTACGGCAACCGTTACCCTCACGGTGGTCCCGGCCAATCCCGTCGTGTTGCTGACCGCCTCTCCCAACCCCGCTTTTATCTCAAACCCGGTCACGCTCACGGCAACTATCCCGTCCTTCGGGGTTGCGCCCACCGGAACGGTGACCTTCTACGATGGAACAACACAGTTGGGATCGGCAACCGTTTCGGCGGGATCTGCGACGTTGATCACATCGGCGCTGACCCCTGGAACTCACTCCATTACAGCCGTCTACTCGGGCGACACCAGTTATACGGCGGCCACCAGCGCCGCGCTTGCCGAGACCCTCCAGGACTTCACGCTTGCCCTGACGGGCAACAGCGCAGTCACGGGAACGGCGACCGTTCCCTTGGGAGGCGTGGCGTCTTATCCGCTCGTGATTACCCCGGTGGGCGGTGCATTCCTGCCGGGAGCAGTGAGCTTGACCGCGAGCGGACTGCCGTCGGGATTGACGGCGGTCTTCACTCCGGCTACCGTTGCGGCAAACTCCGCAGCGACCGATCTAACACTGCAGGTGGGGCCGCCGGGCAAGGCGGCTGTTCAGACGCCGCACAGACCCTTTCGGGGAGGCGCGCTGCCCATCGCGCTGGGGCTGATTCTGCTGCCCTTCGCCGGCAAGATGCGCAAGCGCGCCTTTCGCTGGTACGGGCTGGCTGCGCTTGCTTTGGCCGGCGCGGCTCTGGCGGTGGGATTGGCCGGATGTGGAGTCAATCTGACGCCGCAAACCTCTACCGTGACCATAACCGCGGCCTCCGGTTCTTTGACTCACTCGATCACAGTGAGCCTGACTGTGGAATAAGTACTGCGAAGCAGGGCAGATCCCGTGTCAGGGCGTGCTTTACAGGCTGCTGCGGTGGACGAAACCAGGATTCCCCGTCTCCGCTGCTTGCTTGTGGAACGGGATATGCCTGGCAGGATGAGCCGCTCGCCCTTGGACTACTTGCAAGGCATTCAGGTCGTTCAAGGTCCGGCGGCGCACCTTGAACGGAATTGATCGTTGCGGAGTTCTGCTTTCTTGCACCTTCTCTCACTGCCCGCCCTGACGCTGGAGTGCTTCAAACCGGGAGGATCTGCGTTCCGCTCCATATTCGCCGCTGGCCCGATGGTGGTTTTTCTGCTATGCGCGCAAGAGACCCGAACGAGGCCGCCCAACCTCCAAGAACAAGACTCAAACCAACATGCTCGAAGAACAGCACAGGATCTCCTCGCACCCGGCCAGACACTGGCCGCTGGAGGCGGGCCGCCTTTCTTCCAGGACGATTCCCGACAGGCCGGGCTTCCAGCAAGAAGCCCTGATGGGCGATACTTCAATCATCCGATTCAGCTTACGGCCTTGGACGCGAAAGCGCGCCAGGGACGCCGCGGCGGCCGTCGAGACGCTTCGACTACTTCCGGCGCGGCTTGCGGTTTCCCAAGGAGAGGGCGCACCATGGCGATGAGAATTCTGCTCAATCACAGAGGTGGGTTGGGGAATCAGCTCTTTCAGTATGCGGCCGGGCTCTACTTCGCGAGGAAGTATGACGCCAGTCTCGAGATAATCCGAGGACCGAAACAGCGGGCGGCTTCCTTTGGGCATCCGCGTCCGTTTCTGCTCTCCAATTTTCGCATCTCGGCCCCCGTTCGGGAGCGCACCTTGCTCGACCGGTTGCTGCGCTCCAACGTTCGCATGATCGCCTTGCCAGCCGCGCCCATCCGGCGCTTCTTCGGCGCGCATTCCCACGATCCATATCTTTTGATCAGTTGGAAGTTCCAACCTTCCCTGCCTCTCCCGTCGGGAGTCAGGCGGCTTTACCTCAGCGGCCGCTTTCAGGCCTACCAGTATTCGCAGAAGGTGGAGCAGCAACTTCGAAGCGAGCTTGTCTTCCGCGAACCTCCAACCGGCAAAAACCTAGAGACCATCAACCGAATTCGGGATTGTGAGTGCCCGGTCTCCTTGCACCTTCGTCGCGGTGACTACGCAGTCGTAGGGGACGGCAGAAATCTCCTGGCGATGAGCTATTACGACGACGCGATAGCCGCGGTCGGTGAGATGCACCCAAATCCCACCTTCTTTGTCTTCTCTGATGAAATGGCCTTCGCGCGCGAAAACCTCCCAAAGCTCGAGCGTGCTGTCTTCGTGGATCACAACGACGAAGAATCGGCGCACGAGGACCTGCGCCTGATGTCTGCGTGCCGCCACCATATCCTTGCAAACAGCACGCTCTCCTGGTGGGGGGCATGGCTCAATCCAAACCCTGAGAAGATCGTCGTTATTCCTGACCCATGGTTCAACATCATTCCTACTCAGACGGACGTAGATACTTCTCAGCCCGATCTAGTGCTGCCCACTTGGCGACGCATCCAGAGGCAGGCGCCCGCCACCAGAGCCCTTTCACAATTCCCGTGATTTGGGCGCCGACCTCTTCAGCCTAATGTCGAGGCCCGGCTCATGACCGCGAGAAGCAAGTCGCGGCAAGCCATCTCCAAACGGTAGAACCTACCCTGGATGCAGGCGGGGAAGGCCGCCCCTCCCGGCGCAGCGGCATCGATCGACGCGATAGCGATCGATGTAAGGTCGGCTCCGCCGTGGGGTATTCTGGAGGGTGGATGCGCTCCACTTGCCGTTCTGATTGGGAAGGTGGAACAGATGCGCGTGCTGTTTGTTACCTGTCTTCCGTACCTGCCCCAAGGATTCAGGGGGGCGGAGGTGTCCACACATTCACTTGCGATTGCTCTCAGGAAGCGAGGCCTTCAAGTGGGCGTCCTGGCTGGGCTTCTGGCTGGCGATTGGCTTTGGTTCAAAAACCGTGTCGCCTCGAAACTGCGCGGTGTGGATCTTTACACGATAGATAAGTTCTGCGGATACCCAGTCTTCAGGGGATGGGGAGGAACCTCCGGCGTTCCCGCGGTGATCGACAAGTTCAAGCCTGACATCGTCCTGCTGCAAACCTGCCCTCTTCGAACCTATTCTGACCTTTTTGTCAGCTTTGGGCTCCCCGTCGTCATTTGCATCCGCGACGCCACCTTTTGGGACGGGAACTTGATCGAACACCCATCCCTTCGATACATAGCCAATTCCGGGTTCATCGCCAACAGGCTGCGCAGGGACTTTGGGATCGAGGCTGAGATCATGACGCCGCTCGTCTTCCCTGAAAGGTACCGGGTGCATTCCACCCGGGAACGCGTCCTATTCGTGAATCCGGTGGAGAAGAAGGGCTTGGAGATTTCGCTGCGTTTGGCCGAAGAGCGCCCGGATATACCGTTCGATTTCGTCGAGTGCTGGGAACGGGACTCCGTGGTCCGTCACAGCGAAAGGGTGCGCCGGGCGAAGAACATCAGGTGGCACAAATCCCAGCTTGACGTTAGGAATTTCTATGCCAGGGCGAAACTGCTTCTAATGCCGAGCCAGTGGGAGGAAGCATGGGGACGCGTTGCAACGGAAGCTCAGTTAAGTGGGATCCCGGTGCTTGCGTCCCGGATTGGCGGCTTGCCTGAATCCGTCGGCCCCGGCGGCATCCTTGTCGAGCCGACAGCGCCTCTCGACGACTGGCTTGCAGCTCTATCCAGGATGTGGGATGACAAGCAGCAGTATGAAACCCTTGCGCAGGAAGCCCAGAGGTATTCCCAGCGTCCGGAGATCCAGCCGGACCTGATCGTGGACCGCTTGGTGCTGTCAATCATGGAACACGCAGGGCGCGGACCCCGTTTTCCGGCGGCACAGAATTGACGATGAGGCACGAATGACCGTTGATCGCAAAACCAAGCCTCTCGGCAGCTGGATTGCCTCCGGTGCATCCTGGCCGGCTTCGCCAAGGAACTTATCCAGTCGTTGCCTTCAATGCGATTATTGGGTTCCAGCTCCGTCTCCAATGAGGCAGATGTTCAGCGCCGAGATGAGGGTCATCGATATGCACGCCGGTTTGGCGCGCAAGGCGTTCGGCCCACTGGGCACGATCCGCTTGAAAGAGCGGTGCTGCAAGAAATATGGGTTGCGGAAGGGGCGGCTAGTGGGCAGGTCGGTCTGGGCGTGGGGCTGCGCACTGGAAGCCATCTTTAGCCGCCTGCGCGGGGAGTTCGATGCATGAGCGTTCCAGATTGGCATAATGGCGTCGGGTTTTGAGGACCGAGATGACGGAAAGGAAAACTCCTTTTGACGATCGGCGCCTGCTTGGGCTCTTGCGAGACCGCGCTGAACCGGGACGGCCTCCCGCCGTGGTTGCATCGGTGTTTCAGACCGGTCTGAATCTGATGCGAGACCTGGAGCAGAAGGGCATCCGGGTGGTTGGCGTCGATTGTCACCGGGAGAACCCGGGGTTCCGCTCCAGATATGGGCGGTCGCTGCTGTGTCCCAACCCCGATAAGGAGGATAGCGAATGGGTGGAGTTCATGCTCGGGCTCTCTGCCGCCATGGGCGAAAAACCCGTGCTGATTGCCGCCGCCGACATTTTTGTCTCCGCCATCGGACGACATGCGCAGGTTCTGGGCGAGCATTTCATCTTTTCCGAAAGAGGGTGCGTCCTTCAGGCCGAACTTTCAACGAAAGAAAGACAGTACGCCCTTGCTCGCGAATACGGGCTGCCTTCTCCACAGTCTGTCTACGTACAAGCCGTGGAAGAACTTGAGGCATTCTGCGACCGTGCTCGATTCCCTGTGCTCTTGAAGCCCCGCGCGCATCGCGAGTGGGAGGGTCTGCCCAAAGACAATCCTCTTTGCGGACGCAAGACGATTTCCGCCGGAACCCGGGAGGAATTGATCGCTCACTATGCGAAGGTTTGCGCGCTGGTGCCTCAGGCCGTCGCCCAGGAGGAGATTGTCGGGCCGGACTCAGCCAAATACTGCTATCTCTCAGTCTATGGGCGGTCTGGCCAACGCCTGGGCGCCTGCGTGGTGCGGGAATTGCGTGCCTATCCCCTCTTGTACGGATGCGCAACGTTAGTCGAGCCTGTCGTCGACGAGGAGATCGACAGGATATGTAACAACTTCTTATTGTCGCTGGGCTTTGCCGGGGTTTGTGAAATCGAGCTGAAGAGGGACTCCCGCGATGGAAGGGTTCTATTGATTGAGGTGAATCCTCGAGTTAGCGGCACCGGAGACTGCGCCAGGTACACGGGAGTCGAGACGGGATACCTGCATTATCTGGACCTGATTGGGCAAGCTCCTTCGCCGGTGATTGCGACCAAATTCGGCTTCCGTCACATGATGCTGGTGAACGACCTCACCGCATTTCCTATCTACCTCGATCAGGGCCTGGTTGGGTGGTGGGAATGGATTCGGTCATTGAGCGGGCCGATGGAATTCTTCGACTTCGACTGGAGGGATTTCAGGAATGCCCGAGCGTCTGCGTTTCGGGGCGTGCGGGCGTTGACGGGCGGCCTCTTGCGCACCTGGGGGCTTCGCAAGTAGGTCGCAGCGAACGAATGGCGCCCGAATAAATACTCAGGCCGGCATGAGCATCGCAATCAAGGCTAAAACCTGCCCGCAAACCGGCAGACAGCAGTTTGAACCCGGAAGCGGCGCCAGCTTTGGCCGCCTACGCCGATTCGGTTCAAATCGTAGCGGCTAGTCTTACCCGGCAGATTTGTACCGCCATAAAATGAAAAGGCGGCGCGGTAACCCGCGTCCCGCGCCAGCTCTTGCGTTTGGCCGGTAAAGCTGGCCTTGCCGCCGACAGGATAGGCAAGCACATCGGCTTCGGTGCCAAGCTGTTCCTTCAAGATCGCTCGGGACCGGGATAACTCTTCAAGCTGCCGCTCCGGCTCCAACTGGCTGAGCACATGGTGCGAGTGTGTGTGGGAGCCGATCACCATGCCGCCGCGAATCATCTCCCGGGCTTCGTCCCAACTCAAAAAGCGCCGCAGCGTCGCGGGCGGGTCGTCGCCCCGCGCCTCTTCCGCCAACTCCCGAATGAAGTGCGCGGGGTCGGCATTTTCGGGCCTCTTATATAACTTCAAGATAGCTTGCAAGCTCTCCGCCATTCCGTTGCTATCGATGTCCACCGCAAGATCAACCGGGTAGCGGAGAGAGAAGGCGCGCCTTCGCGCAGTCTTCACTAAGTAGGCGATGTGGTCCCACCAAGGAACCTGGCAGGAGTCAACCATGCCGGTGGTAAGAAAGAAGACGCCTTGCACGCCATGGGAACGCAGGATGGGATAGGCGACCGCGTAGTTGTCCAGGTACCCATCGTCGAAGGTGATCAACACGCGGCAGCGGCGAGCCTTCTCTTTGAGGGTGCCGCCGATGAAGGCCAACGCCTCTTCGAGAGTTACCGGGGAAACACGGCGTTTCAGATAGGCAATCTGGTCGCTGAACTCTTCCGCGGTCGCCGAGAAGACGCCGGGGTCGAAGAGATCGTCATCGGCGTTGCCGATGCGATGGTAGTTCAAAACCAGAAGCGAATCCCGGGCCGGAAGTTGCGAGAGCAGGAAAGCGCCGCCGCTCCAGAGCAACCCGCGCGCCAGCAACTCACGCTTTCCACCGAAGCTCCGACCGCCCGCCATATCCACCCGATCATAGCAGGACGCCGCCGCCGGGCTAAGTGTCGCACTGGCGTCAAGAAAGGCTGCGCACGGGTTCTACGCGAAGTGCTGCCAGCCTTGGGGGTGGAGGGGTTGGGAGCCTTGGGGGGTGAGGAGCGTTACGGCGGGCTGGCCGGGGCGGAGTGTCGCGATGCGGCCGATCCTGGCTATGGCAACGCCGGCGACCTTGCGCGGCAGGCGGGCGGTCGGCGGGGCAGTAAAGAGGAGTTCGTAGTCTTCTCCGCCATGGAGGGCTTGGGCCAGGCTTGCGCCCGGAAGGATGGGAAGCAGAGTGGCATCCACCTCGGCGGCTACTCCGGACTCCCGGCAGAGGTGAGCGAGGTCGGTGGAGAGGCCGTCGCTGAGGTCGATGGCGGCGGAGGCCAGATCGTTTCGGACGAGCCAGAGGCCCTGATTGACGCGGGGCTGAGGGTAGAGGTGCGGGGCCAGCAGGGCTTTCAGGTTGCTGGGGATTCGGAGCGGCCGTGCTGGTTGGCCTTCGGCTGATTGGGTGAGGCGGGCGAGGGCGGCGGCGGCTCCGCCAAGGGCGCCTGTGACGTAAAGGAGATGGCCGGAGCGGGCAGCGGAGCGGAGCAGTGCCCTTCCCCGGGGAACGCGGCCGACGAGGACAACGTCGGCTACGGGGATGGGCGACTCGGAGAGATCTCCGCCGGCCAGAGGGGTCTTGTGGGCGGCGGCGAGGGCGAGGAAGCCGTCGAGGAAGGCGTCGATCCAGGATGAGACGTTCCGGGTCGAGCTCTTCCGCCGGGCGGACGCGGTTGGCCAGGCGGGGTAGTGGGTCGGAGCGGTAATCAGCTCGCGCGGCAGCCCGAGGGAAAGAAAAGCGGCGATAGGGCGAGCGCCCATGGCGGCCAGGTCGCTCAGACCCCGCGCCAGAACCCGATGGCCGATGGATTCGGGCGGATGCCAGTCGAGGTGGAAGTGGCGGCCGGCGATGGAGAGGTCGGTGGTGACGGCCAGTTCTTCGCCGGGACGTGGCCGAAGCAATGCGCAGTCGTCGCCGATGCCCAGACGGAGGGCGGCGCCCTCGGCCCGGCCCGCGCGCCCGCGGATCTGGCGCAGCAGAGCCAGTTCGCCCGTTTTGCCGTCTGACGGGGAATAGATCCGCCTCAATGACATTCTTTGAGGATAGGGCATACGACAGGGGTAAGGAACCAGGGGTCAGGGAAAACCGCGTTGATCCTGCGGGGCTTATGGCTTGATACTTCCGAGTTTGGCGCGGACTCTTGCATCGCACGAGCTCCTCCCGGCGCTTGGCCAACTGGCGGCCCATCGGTGAGAATCTGACCGCATATGGTTTTCCAATTGCGGACTGAAAAGGATTTTTTGGCTGAATTTCGTTGACCCTGCCCTTGAGAATTTGGTAGTCTTAACGAACGTTACCCGGCCGTCCCTTTGGGATGCTTGCTCCTTTTTGGGCTAAAGTGCCCCATGCGCTGTCTTGGAGTACACGGCGAATTGCCGCCCTGCAGGTTGCGGGGATGAAAGGCGAAGATGCTGCGCAAGCGCTATTACATCCTATTTGTCGCCAGGGACGAGGACGGGCGCGTCCGCAAGATTCCGGTTCCTCTTCGATATGCGTACGGATTTGTTGCCGCGGCGCTGGTTGGTGCGTTCACCATTGTCGGACTGGCCGGTTCCTACACGCGGATGCTGCTCAAGACGGAGAGCTTCAACCAGGTGCGCCAGGACCGGGAGAATCTGCGCAAGGACTACAAGCAGATGGCGCAGATAGCCCACGACCGCGGCGTGCAGGTTGCCTCGCTGGGAGCGCTGGCGAGCGAAGTGACGGCGCTGTACGGGTTGCGGCAGAACAGGCTGAGCGCAGCCAAGCCGGCGGCGGCGACTGCGGCGGAGGCGCCAACGCCCGCCACGCTGGCGCAGACCGACGACGCCAGTCAGCAGCAGGTGAAGCTTTCGATCGATCAGTTTTATGCTCTCCGGGCGCAGGCGCTCTCAGGGCAGGTCACGCGCGCGTTGGAGGGCGGGTTGACTCCCAGCTTTGAGGGAGACTGGACGCAATTGGCCGATGCGCCTTCGATCTGGCCGGTTGAAGGCCGCGTCGGATCGAGCTTCGGCGAGCGGGAAGATCCCTTCAACGGGGAAGGCAAATTCCACACCGGCATCGACATTGAAGCGCCCTACGGGACGCCGGTCCGCGCCGCTGCCGACGGGGATGCGACCGGGGAATCGATGGGCTCCGGGTATGGCCGCCAGGTGGTGCTGAATCACGGCCACGATGTACTGACCGTCTACGGGCATCTTTCGGCGATCGCCGTACTGCCCGGCCAGCATGTGATCCGCGGTCAGGTAATCGGCTATGTGGGCCAGTCGGGGCGCGCCACCGGGCCGCACCTTCACTATGAGGTGCGCGTGCACAACGTTCCGGTAAATCCGCACAAGTATCTGCGCACCACCTATGAGCAGGTTGCGACCCTCGACGGCGATGCGAATGGCAAGCAACGCGATTAGGCGGTTTTTCGGCTATGGCGAGGCGGCTCCCGGCAGGATGGGAGCCGCTTTTGTCTGGGGAGATTCGCGCCGGCTTCCGTCTGGCGGGCCGCCGATGATACCGTAAGTCCTTTGCAGTTCCTGTCAGGAGACCGAATCATGCCTCTTTTTCCACGCTGTCTCGTTCTTGTCGTCCTGGCTGCGCTGCCCGCTCTGGCGCAGGATCGCACAGCCGATTTGCAGACCGCCTTTGCCCGCGCTCAACACCTCAAGCGGGGCATCAATGCGTCGGGGTGGTTTGCGCAGTCGCGCGACTACTCGGCGGCGCGAACCGACCGCTATACCGACGCCGCCGATATTGCGCTGATCGCGAAGCTGGGCTTCGACAATGTTCGGCTGAGCGTGGATGCGGCGCCCCTGGAGCAATACCCGCGGGACGAGGATGGGTTGAACGCGGAGTTCCTCAGCCGGCTGGACAAGGTCGTGGATACCATGCTCGCCGATGGCCTAGCGGTGCAGATCGATCTGCATCCCGAGGGCGCTTACAAGCAGCAGTTGCGGACGAACAACGACGCCGTCGACCGCCTGGTCATGCTTTGGCAACGGCTCGCCGGCCACTATGCCGCGCGCGATTCGGCGCGGGTCTTCTTCGAGATCATGAACGAGCCGGAGGCCAACGATCCATACCGGTGGGCGGGAATTCAGGCGCGGGTGGCGGCGGCGATCCGCCAGGTTGCGCCGAAGAACACCATCATTGCCACCGGGCCGAACTACTCCGACATTCCGGACTTGCTAACCCAGCATCCGCTGAGCGACGGCAACGTGATTTACAACTTCCACTTCTACGATCCGCACACCTTTACCCACCAGGGCGCGGGATGGGGCACACCCTGGTGGATCTATACGCACGGGCTTCCCTATCCGGCCGACGAGAGTTCGATGGCCGGACTGGTGAAGGAGGTTCCGGATGCCGCCAACCGCTTTCAATTGGAGGAGTATTGGCTGGACCGCTGGGACGGGCATCGCATCTGGCTCACCATCGACGAGGCGGCCGCGTGGGGGCGCGAGAACAACGTCCCGCTGATCTGCAATGAGTTCGGGGCGTTCCGGGAACACACCGACCCGCCGTCGCGGATGAACTGGATTCGCGATGTGAGGACGGCGCTTGAGGCCGACGGGATCGGCTGGGCGATGTGGGATTACCGCGGCAACTTCGGGGTGGTGTGGAAAGAAGACGGGCAGCCGGCACGCGTCGATGAGCAGGTTGTGGAGGCGCTCGGGCTGAAGAAGTGAAGGGGCGGAGTCAGCGCCTGAATGCCGGCTCTCTCGATTCCGCCAACCATGCGAACTTGGCTAGAGTTGATAATTCCGCTCGCGTCACTTCACTTGCCGTCCACCCAACTCACGTGCCAGATGGATCTGGAGCCGTCGTCGGAGACGAACAGGGAGCCGTCGCTGGCTACGGCGACGCCGACGGGACGACCCCAGACCGTGCCGTCGGGTAGAACAAACCCGGTGAGGAAGTCTTCGTACTCGCCGGTGGCGCGTCCGTTGCGCATGGGCAGGCGGATGACTTCGTAACCGGATCGCACCGCTCGGTTCCAGGAGCCGTGTTCGGCTGCAAAGCCATCGCCTTTGAACTCTGCGGGCAACTGCGAGCCCTCGTAGAAAAGCATTTCCAGCGAGGCAAAGTGTGGATTCACCAGGATGTCCGGGGTGATCACCTTGGATTGCAGCTCGGGATGCTTGCCGGGATGGCGGGGGTCTTGCTTGCCGCCGCCCGGGCCGCCCATGTAAAACCAGGGCCAGCCGTAGAAGCCGTCCTCCTGAACGTGCGTCACGTAGTCGGGGACGAGGTTGTTGCCCAGGGCATCTCGTTCATTGGTCGAGCACCAGAGTTCGCCGGTGAGGGGGTTGATGGCTTCGCCCACGCAGTTGCGCAAGCCCCAGGCGTAAACCTTGATGAACTTGCCTTCGGGAGTGAACTCAAGTACGTCGGCGCGATGAAACTCCTCAGGGTGGGTATCGGAGTCGTCCACGTTGGAATGCGACCCCACAGAGGCAAACAGCTTCGCGCCGTCCTTGGAGAAGACCAGGTCGCGGGTCCAGTGGCCGCCGCCGCGCAGCCGTCCGCCGCCGGGCAGGTCAGTCAGGTGCTCCGGGGGGCCGCTTGCCGTCAGGTCGCCGTTCTTGTATGGAAAGCGCACAATGCCGTCGGTGTTGCCGATGTAAACCCACTTGGGGTTGTGTCCGCTGGGATAGAAGGCGATGCCGAAGGGCTGATGGAGATCGGCCGCAAAGACCGAAACCTGTTTGGCTTTTCCGTCCGAGCCGACGCCCCGAAAGATCTTGATCTTGCCGGTTTCGCTCTCGGCCAGGAAGAGGTCGCCATTGGGAGCGGTGCGGAGGAGGCGGGGATTGTCAAGGCCGGTCGAGTAAAGCTCTACTTTGAAGCCTTTGGGGGCGATGGGCCAGGCGCTGTCGGGGCGCGGAACCAGAGTGGGGCCATTATCGACGGATTCATTGGGAGCCGACGCGGGCAAGTTGGCCACGGTGAGGTGGCGGCGGATGCCGGGAGACTCGTGGAAGGCATCAGTGAAGGCGGCCTGACCGGTAAGGACCGGGTGCTGGGGCGCGGGCTTTGCCGGGTCATCGGCGGCGCGCGCAATGTGGCCGAACAACAGGGCAACGGCGCAGGCCAGGGCTGAAATCCTGAGGAAGCAGCGCGTGCACGGGCGAAGCATTCCTGTACTGCTCATGGAACCTCACGCGGGAAATCTGTGGCGGCCAAAAGCCTCAACTCGAAAGAAGGTTGGCCGAGACGCGGCGGGCGGGGAAGCTCGCTTGACTATTTGGATGCGTCAGGATTCGCAGCGGGTGCGGAAGCGGGCAAGGAATCTTCGCTCTGAGCGAGGCTGGTGAGCAGGACGGGCGAAAGCGTGGCCGTAACCACGACGCGGTTCCGCTTCTGGGTGACTTCGGCGGTCTTCAGGAGCTGCTTGAGGCCGTTGTTGGCGGTGTTTGCCCCCAGCGGGGCGGTGAATCCGCGCGCCAGCGTGACAAGGGTAGCCAAGGCGGCGGCCTGGCGCAAGGCAGTCTCGTCGTCGGGCGCGAACTCTTCCACCTTGACGCTCAGCGCGCCGCCCAGCGACAGGGCCGGGGTGACGCTGGCGACGAAGGTGGAGTCGGATTCAAGCGGCAGCGCCAGGCCGAAGACATGGATGGCGCCGCTCTCGTTGAAGGGCGAGCCGATCTGGCCGACTTCCCAGGCCAGCGAGAGCAGCGGCACATCGTGGTAGTGCTGGGCCAGCAGCGTGGAGCCGGCGAAGGGCAGCGCGGCGGCGCGATGGCGGTCGAGCATGGAGTGGATCTGCTCGGTGGTGGGGGTGTTGGAGACGGCCAGCATGTCGTAGCCTATCTGCGCAATCCGCACCGTGCGGCCCTCGGAGGGGATGGAGTAGACGGTGTGGCCGGCGTAGGACTCGCGGCTGGCGGCGTGGGCGTCGAGCCAGGCATTGAGCCGCCGGCCGGTGAGCTTGCCCACCAGCACCATGGAGTAGGCGACAGGGCCGTTGGGGCCATTGGGGTCGGGCATGCGGTGCAGGGCGATGGCCGCCTCGTCCAGGTCCTGCTCCCAGTCGATGCCGGTCGCGTCCACGAACTGCTGGTACTCAAGGACGCGGCTTGGCGGCTTCAGGTCCTTGTGCAGGAAGGCGCGGAAGGGCTTGAGGTTGACGTAGAGAATGCCATCGGACTCGGGAAGCAGCCGCGCGGCCTCGGGCGGGGCTTTGGAGCGCAGAAAGACGGCCACGGCCAGAAGAACCAGGACCGCGGCCACTATCCAGAGCGTTCTGCGCGTGCGTCGGTGCATGTGGGCCGTCAGAAATACCCTATCACTCCGGCGCGAGCCGCTACCCCTTGCTGCGGATCATTTAACCATGGTTGAGCGATTTCTGGGACTTGAACAGCGCGATACTTCCGCATGAAGGGCGGCAACTCGTTATCATTCAGTCCGCTGTAGCAATTTCGGAGTTGCCGTAAACCGAAGCCTCACACTCAAGTGGCTTTTTCCTCAAGAAAAAGCCGACTTTCAATGCACTCAAGAGGATTACGCCAATTCCGAAATTGCTCTAGTTCGGGTCAATCCCAAAATCGAATACCGCGATGCCGCCTGCCGCCAAATCGTTTCCGTTGACTTGTGCCGAGGGATCGTAAATGGGTTCCCCCGTCGCTGCGACAAATGCATATTCACCTGGTTTCAGGTCGGTCTCCGGAGTCACCTTATAAACGTAGGGGCTGATCATTTCGGTTTTGAACTTGATCGCCTTCCCGTTGTCGAAATCGTCCTTCTCGCCCTTGAACAGGGAAAGTTTTCCAATAATCAATTCCCGGTATTTCTTCTTATCTCCCAGCGGGAGCAGAGAAAACTCCGCGGGGCTGCCCACGGTCGTGGCCGGTGCGACGGTTACCGCGTTGGGTGCGCCGAAAACCGCGCTGGCTGCACCGAACTGGACAATCCCATGGGAATTCAAGTAGTCAGGCGAAGGGAAATACATATAAAACACAGGGTCTTTCACCTGGGTGCGAACGGTGGCGCGGGGGCCGGGTATTTCTGCTGTGATATTGCTTTTGGCAATTCCGTACGAAAAGCCCATTCCTAACACGGAGCCAACACCTATATTCGCTTGCGATGGATCGATCTCATTGATGAGCGCCATCTTCTCTTTGCCGTCCTGCCCCGTAGCCAGCATATAAACGCCAGGATCGTGCGGAGCTGCAGGATCGTCCGAGATCTGCGCGGCTGAGGCCGGCAGGGCGGTTGGGAACATAATAGCCGCCGCGGGGTCAGCGGCGTTGCCGTGGACCTGGTCCACTGTGAGGTTCAATGTTGCCGGCTTGCCGTCGCGAAAAATGCCCAGGGCGATCACCGTTCCCGGAGCTATCTTGCTCACCGCGGCTTTCAGGGCAGTCATGTTGAGCAGCTTCTCTCCATTGATCTGCGAGATCACGTCCCCGACGCGCAGACCGCCTCGGCTTGCCGGAGAATCCGGGTCAACCTTGGCAACGATTGCTCCAGTCGCATCCGGCAACTTGAGGGAGCGCGCATTATCGGGTGTCACATTGGACACCACAATACCGATATAGCCGGGCTCGGCCTTTTTCTGCACAATGGCCGAGACCACCTTGTCGTCGACCCCCGCGGTTTTCAGAGCAATCAGCCCATTGGCGGAAGTGTCGTAGGTTCCTGGCGTAGCGTTGATGGTGGTGACAATCAGATCGTCCGAGAGACCGGCCTTGACCAGCTTGATGATGGCGTCATTGTTGAGCGCCTGCTGGGCAACGAGCAGGGGGCAAACCGCCAGGAATACGAGGGCGATAAAACTCTTGCGCATACAGCTGCTCCTTAACTTTTGCGACCTTGTGGCCATTGGAACGGGCGAGCCGAGCCGCTATTGCGCCGGCGGAGCCTGCTCCAACGCCGCATTGAGGTGGACCGTGCCCCCGGTCACATTGAGCGTCTTGGTCCAATCCGTGAAGCCCTTCTTCTTGACGACGATCTGGTGGCTACCGGGGGCGATGGAGACTGCGGAGGGTGTGTTCCCGACAAACGCACCGTCAATCTCGATGTCTGCGCCGGGGGGCGTGGAATCGATGGCTAGCGAGGCCTGGGCGGGCGCGACCGGGGCAGACGCCGCTGCGGGCTCTGGCGGCGCGACCCCAAAGTTCGCCATGTTCAAGTGCATGTCGCCTTCGACAAATGCCGTGACTTCGGTGCCTTGGGGGATCGTGATGTCCTTGCCATGAATGAAGAGGAACAGTGGCGCGGCAGGAAAGAAAACAATCGACGTGGCCACGATGGCCCCCGTCATCGCACCGACGTGCCCGCCGCCTTTGTTTTCTTGGGTCGCTCGTAATGCGACCTTTTCCTGATCTTTGAGCCGGGCATAACTGATTGAGATGTCGAGTTTGCCGGCGCGGCCCATGCTCTTCTTGTGTTCGGCGGTCGTTACGTTGGCAATCGCGGTCGCTCCTTTGGGGAGTACTACCACTTGATCTACGCTGATGTCCTCCACAACTTCAAAGGGGATCTCCTGGCCGACTTTTGTGTCCGCGGAGGAGATGGTCTGGCTGAGCCGCAGTTTCACGGGTGTGCCATCCAGAAGGGTATGAGGCGGGGGCGGGGCCGACGGAGCGGCCTGCTGCGCAGTAGCCGCGGGGGCATCGGGGGCGGGCTGCGGTTGCTGTGCGGCAAGCAGCGGACAGATTCCCAGAACCATGACTGCGAAGGGATTCCTGCGCATACGGCTTCTCCTTAGCTCTCAAAACCATCCAATACTTCATTTGGAAGGCGCGTCAATCATCTACCCAAAGCGCGGAGATGCGCAAGCGGTATCTTCGCCGGAGCGGAGGGGAGGGCCGCCGCTACTTGACGATTTTGGTCTGGCTGTCGGTCTTGAAGGCGAAGTCGCTGTCGGGTATGGCCGGATTGAGCTTGATGTTGGAGTAGTAGCAGCTCCGGCTCTGGCCCTGGCCCTCGTCGAAGATCTGCTTGAGGCTTATCGCGCGAGCGGGGTCTACCCAGATGGTCACCTTGGGAAACAAATTCCGCACATCCGGGTCTTTTGCCACCAACTCCAGCTTCTCGGTCTTCACGCTGACCTTGCCGTCGTCGAGGTTCTCCGAGCCCAGATACTTGATATCCCACTTCTCCGCAAGCTCTTTGCCGCTGGCGCCGAAGCCGAGCAGCAGGTAGCTCTCGTACTTTGCGGCATCTCTCACATGCACCTCGTCGGTGAGCTTCTCGTAGAGGGTGACTTTGCCGCCGGAGTAGATGAGATCCTTGGGCACAGGCTTGAATTTCGCGGGTTTGCCTTCTTCGACCCCATGCGCTTCCTCGCGGAAATGCACAGCCATCTGGAAGGCCTTGCCGTTGCGCTTGTAGTAGACGGTCCCCTTTTGCGTGTCCTTGTTATGTACCGGATCGGTCTGCACCGTATCGAACTCGACGTCGGCGGAGGTGGAGCGGAAGTTGGCCGCCGCGGCATTAAGGCGGAGGAGGACGCTGTTCAGGTCTTCTTGCGGGGTGGCATACGCTGCGCGGCCCGCAACCAAGGCGAGCGCGAAGGACGCGGCGAATACCAGCTTGGTTCTAAGATGCATAGGATTCCTTGTTCTTTCGGATGCGCCAGCACGCAAAATGAAGCAACAAAAATGAGTTAGCGATGGGCCCAGACCTTCCAGGCAAGATTCCCCTGGGCGTCGGTGAGGGTCTCCCATTGGGTGACGAAGACGGCGTCGCCGGTGACCGGCTCAATGGCCTTGCGAAGGGCCTGCTTGACCACCTTGTCGGACGCGCCGGCGGGCACGTTGGCATCTGAATCGAGCACGGTGATGATAAGCCCGTGGCCGTCGTTGCCGATGACCTGGATGGGATGAGTCGGCCCTGCGGCGTTCGACGGCTTGTCGCCGTAGCTCCAACCGGGAATCTGCGGAGTGACGAAAATGAAGACGAGAATCAGCGTCACCATCACGTCGTAATGGAAGCAGCCGCGCGGGTAGGTCCAGTAGAAATAATTCTTCAGAATCTGCTGGATACCGGGCCGGGGTTGCGAAGCGGGCGTGCCGGAGTTCAAGGGTTGCATCGGGATTCCTTTTGGATTCTGTCCTGGCCGCCCATGTAAGGCTGGAGGGCCCGCGGAATCAGGACTGAGCCGTCGGGCTGCTGGTAGTTCTCCAGGATTGCCAGCCAGGTGCGGCCGACGGCGAGGCCCGAGCCGTTGAGAGTGTGGACAAACTCGGGCTTGACCTTGGCGCTTTGTCCGGGCTGGCTGGCCGGCCGGTAGCGGATATTAGCGCGGCGGGCCTGGAAGGCGTCGAAGTTGGAGCAGGAGGAGATTTCGCGGTAGAGCTGCTGGCCGGGGAGCCAGACTTCCAGGTCGTAAGTCTTGGCGGAGGAGAAGCCGGTATCGCCGGTGCAGAGAAGGACGCGGCGGTAGGGCAGGCCAAGGGCTTCGAGAACCTCTTCGGCGTCGCGGGTGAGGCGCTCGTGCTCGGCGTCGGAGTCTTCGGGGCGGGTGAACTTGACCAGCTCGACCTTTTGGAACTGATGCTGGCGGATGATGCCGCGCGTGTCCTTGCCGGCGGCTCCGGCTTCGGCGCGGAAGCACGGGGTATAGGCCGTAAGAAGGATCGGTAGGCGGGCTTCGTCGAGAATCTCGTCGCGGTAGAGGTTGGTAACGGGGACTTCGGCGGTGGGGATGAGCCAGTGGTCGCTGTCTTTGAACTCGCCCCGGGCCACGGCTTCGGCGTCGGCGTCCGAGCAGCGGAAGAGGTCATCCGCAAACTTAGGCAGTTGCCCGGTGCCGTAAAGGGACTTCGAGTTGACCATGAAGGGCGGAAGGACTTCGGTGTAGCCGTGCTTCTGGGTATGAAGGTCGAGCATGAAGCCGATGAGCGCCCGCTCGAGGCGCGCCCCCGCGCCCATGTAAACGGCGAAGCGTGCGCCGCTGAGTTTGGCAGCGCGTTCGAGGTCCAGTATGCCGAGAGCTTCGCCGAGTTCCCAGTGGGGCTTGGGGGTGAAGTCCCAGGTGCGCTGGGGGGCATCGGGCAGATGAGTCTTGATGACGATGTTGTCGGCTTCGGATGTGCCGGTTGGAACCTCGTCGCGGGTGAGGTTAGGAATCAATCCCCTGGAAGACAGAAACTCCCGGTCTTTCTGGGCCGCGATTGCGGTAAACCCGTCCACCTCCCTCTTCAGGATCGTCGCTCTTTCCAGCAAATCCGTAACGCCCGCTCCGCTACGCTTTCGTTGCGCGATTTCCTGGCTCAGCGCATTGATATCAGCAAGCCGCTTTCCCGCTTCCGTAACGGCGTTTCGTCGCTCCCGATAAAGCGTCTGAAAGCAATCCAGAGCCTCCTGGGAGGCGCCGTGGGCTCGCAGCTTGGGCGCTACGACTCCCCAATTCTTTATGAGGAACTCCGAATCATGCATCGCTCTTTCAGTTTAACCGACCGGTTTGGAGAGTTGCGCTTTGAAAGGCGCGAACCGAGGGCAATCGCATGAAGCTTTTGAACCACAGTGTGTGATAACTTTGGGCTCGAACCGCAGGTCCTTCGACTCCCTCCGCTTCGCTTTGGTCGCTCAGGATGACAAATCTGATGATTGGGGTTGAACGGGCAACGGCCCAGCGTCTATCTGGTCCTGCCAGCCGGGCAGCCGCTGGTCGCCGGTGATGAGGCGCGCGCCGCGGGTGAAGGTGAAATAGGTCCAGATCCAGGCGGCAAAGACGGAGAGGCGGTTGCGGAAGCCGATGAGGAAGAAGATGTGGACGGTAAGCCAGGTGACCCACGCTGGAAAGCCGCTCATGTGCGCCTTGAAGGGCCATTCGACCTTGGCTACGGCATCCATGCGGCCGATGGTGGCCATATCGCCTTTGTTGAAGTAGCGGAAGGCCGGCCGCTTGGCTCCCGCGAGGTCGGCGGCAATCATCTTGGCGGCGTGGTCGCCCATCTGCATGGCGGGCTGGGCGACTCCGGGAACCTGGCGGCCGTCCTGCTCAAGGTGCGCCAGGTCGCCAAGAACCAATACCTCCGGAAGGCCCGGCGGATTGAGATGGGCGTCGACCAGGACGCAGCCCCGGCGGTCGAGCGGCGCGCACAGCAGCTTGCCCAGGGATGACGCCTGAACGCCGGCAGCCCAGAGCGTGACCACGGCGTCCATTCGCTTGCCGGCGGCTTCGACCCAGCCCGGGCCGATTCCGGTGACGTGGGTGTTGGTATGAACCTCGACTCCCAGGCGGGTGAGGGCGGCTTCGGCTTTGGCGGAAAGGCCGTCGGGATAGGCGGCAAGGATGCGCGGCGACCCTTCAAGGAGGAGAACGCGGGATTTGGTGGGGTCGATGTGGCGGAAGTCGCGGCGCATGTATAGCTGGGCGATGTCGCTGATGGCGCCGGCCAGCTCAACCCCCGTCGGCCCGCCGCCGATGACCACGAAGTTGAGCGCCGGGTGCCAGCCGTGCTCCACCATTTGGCGCTCGGCCAGCTCAAACGCAAGCAGCACGCGGCGACGGATTTCGAGGGCGTCTTCGATGGTCTTGAGGCCGGGAGCAAGGGGCGCCCACTCATCCTTGCCGAAGTAGGAGTGAGTGGCGCCAGTGGCCAGGATCAGATAGTCGTAGGGGAGATGGGCGCCGGAGGCGAGCGAGATTTGGCGGGCGGAGACGTCGATGCCGGCGACCTCGTCCATGAGGACCTGGGTGTTGCGGTGCCTACACAGGATGGTGCGGATGGGCTGGGCAATGTCGGCCGGAGAGAGCACGGCCAGCGCCACCTGGTAGAGCAGCGGCTGAAAGGTGTGGTGGTTGCGTCGGTCTACGACAGTGACGTCGACCGGCAGACGGGCCAGGCCGTTGGCAGCGTGAATGCCGGCAAAGCCGCCACCGACTATGACCACGCGGGGGCGGCGAGGGAGCGGTTCTTCGTTCTTTCGGGGTTCGGCGAATTCGCCCAATTTGCGCGCCTCTCTGCATAAAGGATGCGGCAGGGCGGCATTCGGTAACAGGAGGTTGGGTTTCGCGGTCACCCACCCTTGCGAGAGAAAGGGCAAGATGCAAGCTCTTCGACTTCGGCCGCCGCGACGGCCTTTACTCAAAATGTGAGCCAGGACGGGCCGCACGACGGCCTCCACAAGCCGCGGAAATGTTCTCATCCGTGTGCCGCCGAACGGTCCAACTTGAGAAAAACGGCAATCTGCCGCGCCGATTGAGCCAAATGACGGGTAGAATCGTCTTAACAGTAGGCAGAGTTGCTCCCACCGGCTGCCTGCGCCGACTTTCGGTTCTCCGGCATAGGGTTTCTCCCTGTGTGGAGGGCTGAAGAGGCACGGAATCCCCTGGATGATGAAATCAAGACTGAGTTTGCCGCAATTCTGGCTCACGTTTGCCGCCGCTGCTTTTGTTCTGCTGTCGGCGCTGCCTTTCCACGCCCAAGTTGAGCCGAAAAGCACGCCGCCGGAGACCGCTGCCCCGCCCAAGTTGCCCGCCGCCGGCCCTGCCCAGAATGCTCCCGCGACGGCCGCGCCCGCCAAGCTCGCGCCGGCCGAGCGAGCCGCGACGCCGCCCGACCGCGCTCAGGCTTACCTTCACCTGGCGCTGGCCGACACCTACGAGGAAGAAGCGGCCGAACTGGGCCGTCCGGAGCTGGTGACGCAGGCCATCGAGGAGTACAAGCTGGCGCTGAATGCCGACCCCGGCTCCGTGCTGTTGAACGACGGGCTAGCGGACCTGTACTTCCGCAGCGGCCACACGCGCGAAGCTGAAGCCACGGCCCGAAGGCTGCTCAAGAGCGCTCCCGACGACATTGACGCGCACAAGCTGCTGGGGAGGATTTATCTTCGCCAGTTGAGCGACGCCTCGAACGCCGTATCCTCGGCATCGCCCTCCGGCAATGTGCTGGACCAGGCCATCGCCGAGTTCGAAAAGATCGTCACGCTGCAGCCCAAGAGCGTTGAGGATCGCATGGTGCTGGGCCAGCTTTATACCGTCAAGCACGATGGAAAGAAGGCCGAAGAAGAGTTCAAGACGGCGCAGGCCCTCGAACCGGACTCCGAGGAAGTGGTTCTGAACCTGGTTCGCCTCTACGGCGAAAGCGGTGACCTGGCCCATGCGGCGCAGGTGATTGAGGCGGTTCCGACGGCCGACCGCAGCCCCAAGATGGAGTTTGCCCTGGGCGCGGCCTATGAACAGTTGAAGCAGCCCAAGGAGGCTATCGCCGCCTATAAGCGCGCGGCCGAGATGGACCCGGAAGACGCGCGCACGCTGGACGCCCTGGGGCAGGCGCTGCTCAAGGAGGACCAGCTCGACGAGGCGCTGAAACAGTATGAGGAGCTTGCCAAGGCCGATCCCGAGGATGCGGAGCCTTTGGTCCATATCGGCGAAATCCTGCGCCGGCAGGGGAAGTATGAGGATGCGCTGGCCACCATCCGCAAGGCGCGCAAGCTGGATCCGAATTCGCTGGAAGCCGGCTACAACGAAGGGCTCCTGCTGGACGTGCTGGCCCGCTACGATGAGGCTGCTCAGGTTTACGAGAAGATGCTTGAACAGCCTACTCTTTCCCTTGAACAGCCGGCTGTCTCCCACGCCAACGGCGCCTATACTGCCGAGGAGAAGAACAACCGCAGCATCTTCCTGGAGCGGCTGGGGGCGATCTACCAGGAAGAGAACAAGACAGATCAGGCGATCGCCGCATTCCAGAAGATGATCGAGATGGGCGGCGAGGCGGCCGCGCGCGGATACCAGGGAGAGGTGGACGCCTACCGCGACGCCAAGCAGTTCGACAAGGCGATCGAGGTCTCCCGCAAGGCGGTCGATGCCGATCCCAAGAGCCGCGAACTCAAGCTGATGCTGGCCGCGGAGCTGGCGGACCAGGGTCGGGCCGATGAGGGATTGGGCCTGGCCAGAGGGCTGCTGGACGGCAGCGAAAACGACCGCGCGGTCTGGCTTGCGCTGGGCCAGATGAATATACGTTTGCGGCGCTGGAAGGATGCCGACGATGCCTTCAGCAGGGCCGACAAGCTGACCACGAAAAGGGAAGACCACATCTACCTGCTGTTCCTCAGGGGCGAGTGGGCCGAACGGCAAAAGCACTATTCGTCAGCCGAGCGGTTCTTCAACGAGGTGCTGGAACAGGACCCCAAGAACGCCGGAACTCTGAACTATCTGGGCTATATGTGGGCCGACAAGGGCACGCGGCTGCCCGAGGCACTGGAGATGATTCGCAAGGCGGTGGAGCTGGATCCGATCGACGGCGCCTACCTGGATTCGCTGGGATGGGTCTATTTCAAAATGGGTGAGTACGAGCTGGCGGAGGAGAACCTGCGCCAGGCGGTGGAACGCGACAGGAACGACCCGACCGTCCACGATCATCTGGGTGAGTTGTACGCCAAGACCAACCGCATTCGGCTGGCGGCGGCGCAATGGGAACTGTCGCTGGCGGAGTACGCCAAGTCCGCCGCGGCGGATGTGGACCCGGCCGACGTGGCCAAGGTGCAGCACAAGCTGGAAAGCGCCCGCGTCAAGCTGGCCAAGCAGGAAAGCGCCCTAGGGCCGCCCAAGCAAGAATAGACTATGAAACCTTCAGGCAGCCGGATAGCTGCTCTGAGCCAAGGGAGTCTTCTGCTCCTCACGGCGCCGGTTTCAACGCGCTCTCAAGCCATGCGCGCAGTTCAGCGTCCTGGGGCCAACCGCATCCATGCGGTTGGACAGAGCTCTTGACCGCCGGGTTGGGTGCGCCCGCAAGCCTCAAGGTCAGGGGATCGACCTTGACGGAGGGCTTTTCCAGCATCCATTCGAGCAGACCCTCGGCTTGTTCGGCGCTGACCGCATTTTGAAACACGGCCTGGTCTCTCTTCCATTCGACGTTCATCGGACCACCTCCCGGATACTGTGAATCGTGAGTACGGTCCCGTCCCGCATGAGGGACGAGCCGGCATCGGCGGACAGACGGGAGAGAGGATCAGCCAAGGGCTTCTGGAAGAGGTTGGACTTCCAGAAGCCGCCGGCCGTTGAACCCAATGCCTCGCCGCCTGGACGAGGAGCACAGATAGTTCATCGTCAGGATTTGCAATTGGGTTAGGAGTCTAGAGCCTGTTATGAACTTTGCGCCCGTAACCCAAATAGAATCAGTGCAACTTTCGCAGCGTGGCCGAGATTCAGAGGGAAATCGCCAATGCATTCCCTGCTACATCTCGCGAACGGCGCGTTTCGCGCGGATTCTGAGCATTCGGGCAACACGCGCCGACCCTCAAAGTTCATAACTGGCTCTAGCAATAACAACTTGAACAATTAAAGATAATCGTGAGTTCTTTATGCATGGCCGATACGGCGATTATCGAAGAAAAATACCGGGCGCTTTCCGGTCCTTTTGATGAGGCGACCTTTCGTCTTCGGACAGCGGTCGAGGCCAGAACTTTAGGTCGTGTGCGATCAACCGCCTGCAACAATTGCAACGCCCACTTGGATGTGAGTTCAATATGCTCAATACGCGCGGGGAATCTCAGCCTAGCGCCACAACTCTCCCCACCGCGCCCAACAAAAACGCTGGGACAAGTGTCTTCACGCTAAACAAAGACCACTTAACAGCAATGGCCCATACAACTTAGATTGTCGGAATTACAACCACAACTCCCGCACGTTAAGCACGATCCATTACATGAGATCGCATTCGTCTGGCAAGCATTGCTGCAACCAGGAGCGACAGAATAAGTAACTCCCCCGGCGATATTTGTCAGCGTCACATCGTCGAGATCCCGGATTACAACCTTCTTAAGCTGGAGCTTCTTTTTCATCTCAGTTCTCCGTTTCTTTGGAAGAATTCGAACATTAATCCTCTACGACGCGACGTCAAGGAACGCCATTTGTCAGGCACTCTGCCCCCTGCTCTTCAATCGGCAACCCCTCTTCGAATCGAGGGGAAAACGAAAGAAAGACAACACAGCCTTGCTCAGAACTTGCTACTCCTTAGGTTTGTCGTGCAAATCGCTTCAGATGCCGTTGACCACGAGTCAGTATGCCCAATAAGCGGAATAGTGTCAACAAAGAAAATGATCTTGACCTGACCTAATGGGATGAAACCGCCTCGTAGGGGTGAGTTGGTAAGGAGTCTAGAGCCTGTTGTGAACTTTGCGCCCGTAACCCCAATGGAATCAGCGCAACTATCGCAGCGTGGCCGGGATTCAGAGGAAAATCGCCAATACATTCCCTGCTACATCTCGCGAACGGCGCGTTTTGCACGGATTCTGAGCATTCGGGCAACACGCGCCGACCCTCAAAGTTCATAACAGGCTCCAGGCTCCTTAGTGGAATACTTCCGGAAGCCATGAGAGCGCGCGTCATCGGCTACGAAATATCAGAAATGCGACTGGGTGCCCCACCTGGGCGCCCTTTGGGCATCGCGCGTCGCCGCGGCGACTCTTTGCGGCTAGGGTGGGATTTCCTACCCCGCTCAAAGCCCCGGCGCGACATCCTCGAAAACTCCGCTGTTGGCGAGGTTGATTCCTTGATGAACGAGGTACGGCCAACTCGCCGCCGCCGGCGGAAACGGGTCGAGCGCACCGATAATCGGAAGTGTGGACCATGCGGGCAATCTTTCGCTTCTGAAGGACTATCAGGCGTACCTGCGCGTGGAGAAGGGGTTGCGCCCGCTCACCTGCGAGGCCTACGACGGCGACCTGAAGACCTTTGCCGAGTTCATCGAGGGACGCCACGGCGTGCTTTTGACGGCAGCGCAGCAGGATGTGGCGGGGTTCCTGGAGCATCTGTGGGAACACGGCATCGACTCGCGCTCGTCGGCGCGCAAGCTGAGCTGCCTGCGCGGCTTCTACAAGTGGCTGCTGCTGGATCGCCGCATCCATCACGACCCCACCGTGAATATCGAATCGCCCAAGGCATGGAAGGTTCTGCCCAAGTCGCTGGCCGAGCCGGAGGTGACGGAGATGCTGGAGCGGGCGGGCCTGAACGCATCGCATCCGCAAGCGCAGGCCGCCGCGCTGCGCGACCGCGCCATTCTTGAACTCCTCTATGCTGGCGGGCTGCGGGTCTCCGAGGTAACGGCGCTCTCCACCGGCGATCTCGGCCTCGACGCCGGCCGCGTGCAGGTGCGCGGCAAGGGCGACAAGGAGCGCATCGTGCCCCTGGGACGAGCCGCTTTGGAGGCTCTGGAGACCTATCTGCGCGAGGGCAGGCCGCACCTGGCGCGCATCCGGTCGGGCCGGAAGACCAGCCCGGCGCGGCAGGACGCGGCCTGTCTGTTTCTCTCCCTGCGCGGCATGCCGCTGACGCGCCAATGGGTCTGGCACGTGGTCAAGGCGGCCAATAGCGCGGCCAGCCCGCACCGGCTGCGCCACAGTTGCGCCACCCACATGGTGGAACACGGCGCCGACCTGCGCAGCGTGCAACTGCTGCTGGGCCACGCCGACATCTCCACCACCCAGGTTTACACGCACCTGGCGCTGGGCCGGCTCAAGGCCGTGCATCGCGATCATCATCCGCGCGGACGGCGCAGGGAGCAGGAGGCCGAGGCCACGCCGATCTCCCGTCCGGATTCGCGTCCGATCTCGCGTTTGGATCCTCACAAGGGTCTCCATCTTCTTCCGCGGAAGACTCCTAGCACGGAGACGGCATGAGCGAGGCGGCGATTGCTTCCGGGCTCGACGCGCTGGTGGCCGATTATCTTCGCGTGCTGACCAACGAGCGCAGCGCTTCGGCGCACACCCTGCGCGCCTATGATCGCGAACTGCGCAACTTTGCGGGCTTTGTTGCCGAGCGGTACGGCAGCGAGCAAACGGTGGACCTCATCGAGCACACCCACATCCGCGCCTACCTGGGCACGCTCTACGATCGCGGGCTTTCGAAGGCCTCAGCGGCGCGGGCGCTGGCCTCCATTCGCAGTTGGTTCAAGTGGCTGGCGCGCGCCGGTTACCTCCAGCAGAATGCGGCCTCGCTGGTGGCCACGCCGCGGCTGCCCAAGCACCTTCCGCGCGTTCCCTCCATCGAGGAGATGAACCGAGTGGTGGACTCGGTGGGCGAAGACGCGGCAAGCTGGCCGGCGCGGGACAAAGCCATCCTCGAAATGCTATATGGCTGCGGCATTCGCAACGCGGAGTTGACGGGGCTGAATCTGGACGACATTCACTGGGCGAACGAGGCGGTTTTGGTACGGGGCAAGGGCCAGAAGCAGCGCTACGTGCCTTTGGGCGATGCGGCGGCTGTCGCGCTGCGGGCCTATCTCGCCGAGCGGTCGGCGCGGCTGGCGGCTGCCGGCGACGGAAGAGGAATCGAGACTCCGGCGCTGTTCGTCAATCTGCAACTGCGCGGCTTGGGCAAGCCTGGAGGCCAGGCCCGGCTCACCACTCGCAGCGTCGCCCGCATCGTCAAGCGCGTCGCCATTCTGCGCGGTCTCTCCGCCGACGTTCATCCGCACACGCTGCGCCACGCCTTTGGCACGCACCTGCTGGAAGAGGGCGCCGACCTGCGCGCCATCCAGGAATTGCTGGGCCACGAACGGCTCTCCACCACGCAGCGCTATACACAGCTCACCACGGCGCAACTGACCCAGGTCTACGACAGAACGCATCCAAGGGCGCGGTAGGTTGTCCGCTGCAATTGGAGAATCGTCCCCGATCTCCACAGCTTGCACAGCCGCGCCGGTCTTGCCGCTTGTGCTCGCCTGCGGCGAGGACTACGCTTCTCAATGAGGCCAGCGCCAGCCGCAGCCCTCCGGGTTGCACTGGATTTGGAGCAGAACCGGCCATCCAGGTTCGCGCCGCGCCTGGGGTTCTTGAGCTTTCCACAGACGATTGCCGCTGTTTGCGAACCAGATGCGCGAAATGAAAAGAAAATACAAGATATTGTGGTTTGTTGTTGACATGCACAACAGAGAGCGGTATTTTTTCATCTGCGGCTGTAAACGGATTGTTACAAATTCCGGCTTTAGGAGCCTCCGGCAGTTCGCACAGAGAAGAGAACTCGCGGTCTTCTAGCCCCCCTCTTCCCGTTCTTTGCAAGAAATTGACCCCGCACCCTTCCCGGCCACGCCGCAGGGCGGGCAGGAGATTCACAGGCTTTTTGCCGATCGAGAGGATTTCATGAACAAGTCCCAAGTACAGACCTCCGGCGCTGACCTTCACACTTCCCGCACGCCAAAGGGACTGGAGTTTCCCCGCCTCTTCTCCACCGAGGGCGTCTCCCCTTACGACCAGCTGCAGTGGGAACGGCGCACCGCCTCCATTACCGATACCAAGGGCAACACCATCTTTGAACAGAAGGACGTGGAGGTTCCGGCGGACTGGTCAATGACGGCCACCAACATTGTGGCCTCCAAGTACCTGCACGGGAAGGTCGATACGCCCGAGCGCGAGACCGGGGTGCGGCAACTGGTGGGGCGCGTGGCGGAGACCATTCGCGACTGGGGCCTGGCTGGCGGCTACTTTGCCAGCGCAGAGGATGCGGCCGCGTTCCACGACGAGCTGGCACACATGCTGCTCACCCAGAAGGTGGCCTTCAACTCGCCGGTGTGGTTCAACGTGGGCTGCGACCGCCTGGAGCCGGATGCGGAGGCCCAGAACTGGCACTGGGATCCCTCCACCGGCGGCGTGCGCTTTTCCGCCACCGGCTACCACAACCCGCAGTGCTCGGCCTGCTTTATCAACGCCGTCGAGGATTCGATGAGCGGCATCATGGACCTGGCGCGGACCGAAGCCCTGCTCTTCAAATTCGGTTCCGGCACGGGCACCAACTTCAGTTCCCTGCGCTCCAGCAAGGAATCCGTCTCGGGGGGCGGCACGGCCAGCGGTCCTCTCAGCTTCATGCGCGGCTTCGACGCCTTTGCCGGGGTCATCAAGTCCGGCGGCAAGACGCGCCGCGCGGCCAAGATGGCGATCCTGAACGTCGATCATCCCGACATCGTGGATTTCATCGAGTGCAAATCCAAGGAGGAGGCCAAGGCCTTCACGCTGATCAAGGCCGGTTACGACGGCTCCGGGCCGGATTCAGAGGCCTACTCGTCCATCTTCTTCCAGAATGCCAACAACTCCGTCCGCGTCAGCGACGAATTCATGCGCGCCTACGAGAGCGACGGCGAGTTCACCACCTATACGGTCAACGGCCACGAGCCGGTGAAGAGCTACAAGGCGCGCGAGATCATGCGCAAGATCGCCCAGGCCACCTGGCTCTGCGGCGACCCCGGCATGCAGTTCGACGGCGTGGTCAACAAGTGGCACACCTGCAAGAACACCGGGCGCATCAACGCCTCCAACCCCTGCTCCGAGTACATGTTCCTTGACAACTCGGCCTGCAACCTGGCCAGTTTCAATCTGCTCAAGTATGTGAACGCGGCTGGCGTCTTCGACATCGCCGCCTACCGTCACTCGATTTCGGTGGTGATAACGGCCATGGAGATTCTGGTGGACAACTCCGGCTATCCGACCGAATCTATCGCCCGCAACTCCCACGATTACCGGCCGCTGGGGCTGGGCTACGCCAACCTGGGCGCCATGCTGATGGCCTTCGGCCTGCCTTACGATTCCGCCGCCGGCCGCGATCTGGCTGCCAGTCTCACGGCCATCACCTGCGGCCAGGCCTATCTGCAGTCGGCCATCATCGCGGCCCACTGCGCGCCCCTCACCTCGGCCACGCCGCTCACTGCCAGCGTGGAGCGCCAGGGCGGCGCTTGCCCCGGCTTCTACGTCAACCGCGAGCCGTTTCTGGATGTGATCAGGATGCACCGCGCCGAGGTGAACAACATCGGCAAGTCGCGCTTGAGCGGCGAGCCCTTCAATGTGCCGCAACTCGACGCCCTCATCGACGCCAGCCGCGAGTGCTGGGATATGGCCCTTCTGCAAGGCGAGCGCTACGGCTACCGCAACTCGCAGACCACGGTTCTGGCCCCCACCGGCACCATCGGCTTCATGATGGACTGCGATACCACCGGCATCGAGCCCGACCTGGCGCTGGTGAAGTACAAGAAGCTGGTGGGCGGGGGGATGATCAAGATCGTCAACAACACTGTCCCGGCGGCGCTCTTCAAGCTGGGCTACACTGGCGACCAGGTCAACGCCATCGTCAGCTACATCGACGCCACAGGCACCATCGAGGGCGCGCCCGGCATCAAGCCTGAGCACTTGGCTGTCTTCGATTGCAGCTTCAAGCCGGCCAAGGGTACCCGCTCCATCCACTACATGGGCCACATCAAGATGATGGCGGCAGCGCAGCCCTTTCTTTCCGGAGCCATCTCCAAGACCGTGAACCTGCCTCAGGATGCCACTGTGGATGAGGTTGCCGAGGCCTACGCCGCCAGTTGGCGCCTGGGCATCAAGGCTGTGGCCATCTACCGCGACGGCTCCAAGGGCACTCAGCCACTGAATACCAGCATGGACGCCAAGAAGGAGCCCTCGCCCCTGGACGCCGCCGCCGGCCGCGTTCTGGCGCGCCTGGCCAAGGGGCAGCCTGCCCCCGAGGCCGACCTGAAGGCATTGGAGGCCAAGACCGGCGAGAAGCTCGAGGTGAACGCGAAGCAGGTCATCGCCGCCGCCGCTTCGTTCCAACGCGCACTGGACGAGATGGCCAAGGCCAGCGCCACGCCGGCGCTCGCGTCCTCCGCGGCCCTCGAGACTGAGCAGGGCAAGGATCCGGTTCAGGATCCAAACGGCCCGCCCCGCGCGGTTCGCCACAGGCTGCCGGGCGAGCGGGCATCCATCACCCACAAGTTCTCCATCGCCGGCCACGAAGGCTACATTACGGTCGGCCTCTACCCCACCGGGCAACCGGGCGAAATCTTTATCAAGATGGCCAAGGAGGGATCCACCGTCTCAGGCCTCATGGACTCCTTCGCCACCTCGATCTCCATCGCCCTGCAGCACGGAGTACCGCTCAAGGTGCTGTGCGAAAAGTTCGCTCACACCCGCTTCGAACCCTCCGGCTGGACCGGCAACCCGCATATCGGCTACGCCAAGAGCCTCATGGACTATATCTTCCGATGGCTTTATCTACGCTTTCTCTCCGGCACGCAGTTGACGCTCTTTGCCGGTCTGGCTCCGCAGGCGTCGCAACTGCCCGCCTCGCCCAGCCTGCTTCAGGAAAGCGAGCCGGAGGAAGACGAGGCCTCGTCGCAGCGCCACGCGGCCCGGCAAGCCGAGGAGATGGCCAGGCGGCTGAATCAGGGCAGCGACCAGATGGGCAATCCGGGCTCCGGCTCAGGCAGCGCCTCGTCCACGAGTGGGATCGCGCCGGAGGCGCAGACATGGCAAGCGCAGGCCGGCCCGGAACCGGACTCAGCCCATGGACCCAGCCTGCAGGACCGCGGCGTCTACCACGCCGCCGATGCGATGCGTGATCTCTATGTGATGGGGGACGCGCCCAGTTGCTCCACCTGCGGCGCCATCATGGTCCGCAACGGCAGTTGCTACCGCTGCATGAGCTGCGGCTCAACCAGCGGCTGCAGCTAGCCTTTTTTTGCCCCACGAATGGGGTGCCCCATCCCCGCCCGTTTTCACCCCACAAATGTGGGTGCCCTATCCTTTGCTTCTTTCTAGCGAAGGGTGGGATAGCACTCTGCTTGGGTGCCCCACCCTCGCCTGTCATCCTGAGCGACCGGACCCTGAGCGCAGCGAAGGGGAAGGGAGCCGAAGGACCTGCGTTTTGACTCTCTGAGGCTAGGGTGGGAGAGTACCCTGCTGAAAAAAGAATTGGCAGCGAAGGCTCCAGGGCGGGCGGCGAGACTACAATCATTCCGATAGGCAATGTTCTTCTATCCAGAAACCTGCCCCTCCCGGTCTTGAACGCGCAGCGGGACCCGCGGCGCGCCATCCGCCGCGCAAACTGCTGACTGACGTGCAACCGGGGTTGGCGGCCGCGGCGGGAGCCGGGCGCTCTGGATTGAGGATCGCAAGAGGAAGGAGAGCCAATGCGCATCTGTTTTCTGCTGAAGGTCCGCCCGGAGAAGGTGGAGGAGTACAAGGCGCGCCACGCCCAGGTGTGGCCGGAGATGCTGGATGCGCTGCGCCAGACCGGTTGGCGCAACTACTCGCTGTTTCTGAGGCCAGACGGTCTGCTCGTCGGCTATCTGGAGGCCGAGGACTTCGAGAAGTGCACCGCGGGCATGAAGAACCACCCCGTTAACGCGCGTTGGCAGGCGGAGATGTCTCCATTTTTCGAAGCATTGGCTGAGGGCGCAGCCGACGACAATATGCTCCCGCTCGCAGAGGTCTTTCATCTCGACTGAGATGAACGTCCGCCCACAGGCGGCGAGATGGCCGCGAAGCCATCATGGCGTGCCGCCAAGTTCCGTCTTCCGCTGGCGTTTTCTTCCGCGCCTGTGCATGGGCCGCTCCGTCGCCTGCTCGCTCTCGGCGGAGCGCAGGTGGCGTTCCATCGCGCTTCGCGCTTCGGCGGAGTTGCCGCTGCGAATCGCCCGATAGATCTCGCGGTGCGCCTCCAGGGAGATCTTGCGGTCCTTCGCCTGCTCCGCGGTCATGCGCCGTTCCTCGTAGAGCGCCGTTGAAAGCGTCTCCATCAGCGCCGCCAGGATGGGGTTGCCCGAGGCCTGGGCAATGGTGCGGTGAAAGCGCACATCGTGGATCAGGTACTGGGCCGGATCGTCGATGGTGGCGTACATCTCGGCCACCTCCTCGGCCAGCGCCGTAAAGTGCGCTTCCCTTCCCCGCTCGGCCGCCAGCGCCGCCAGACTGGTCTCCAGCAGGTTGCGCACCTCGAACATCTGCCACGGCTTGAAGCCGTGCAGCGCGCCCAGCAGTCCCAGCGACGACTTGCCAAACTCCGCCGGTCCATCGGCCACAAAGGTGCCCACGCCATGGCGCACCTTCATCACGCCCATTGCGGCCAGATAGCCGATGCCCATGCGCAGGCTGGCGCGGCTGATCTTCAGTTCCTTGGCGAACTCGCGCTCCGGCGGAATCCTGTCGCCCGGCTTCAGGGAGCCGTCTTCCAGCTTTGCCCGGATGTAGTTGACCACCTGGGAGGTCAGTTGAGTATCGAGAGTCTGTGGCTTGCCGGCTTGCATAGCGACCCGATCCATGACTGCAAATCTGCGGCCCATCCCGCATAATGAGGTTAGCACCGGTGGAGCGATTCTCGCCGCCCAAATTCAAGGGGGCAATTGGGCGAGTCAGCCCCTGCCGTGTATGCTGGTGGTCAGACCTCTGCAAGTTAGCGGACGCAAGCCCGAACGTGCGCGAGAAAAGCGGCAGCGAGGTTGGCCTTGCTGCCGCAACCGGCCCCGCTCTCCGGGCTCTATGGAAAGGTTCTAAGGACAATCATGGCGACACTCGGCAAATTCTCCATCGGAGTGGGCGATCGATTCGCCCATCAGTCCAAGGCGCAACTCGAAGCGTGCATCCTCGCATCCAAGGCGGGCATCGACGTGATCCCGGTGTGGAACAAGTCCAATCGCGAGCACACCATCATCGGCTCTGAGCCGGCTTCGGCCCGCGCCGCTGCCGACGCCGCCGTCAGGGAACTCGGCTGGAAACTGCCCTACTTCTGCGACGCCGACCACATCAATCTCAACACCGTCGAGCGCTTCCTGCCAGCCTGCGACTTCTACACCATCGACGTGGCCGATTATATCGGCAAGCCCGCCGGGCAATCCTCGATCGACAGCTTCGTCCAGCGCCACTCCGAGCTGCTGGGATCGATCCGCATGGAGGGCGCAGGCCAGGCTATCGAAATCGCGCCTGAGCTGCTCAGCCAGACCGCGGCCAAGTTCCTCTTCGCCGTTCAGGAAGCCGGCAAGATCTACCGGCGGATCGAGGCCGCAAAGGGCAAGGGCGAGTTCATCGCCGAAGTCTCGATGGACGAGACCGACGCCGCGCAAACTCCGGCCGAACTGCTCATCATCCTGGCCGCCATTGCCGATGAAGGCATTCCCGTGCAGACCATCGCTCCCAAGTTCAGCGGCCGCTTCAACAAGGGCGTGGACTACGTCGGCGATACGGCCCAGTTCGCCCGCGAGATGGCGCTCGACATGGCCGCCATCCGCCACGCCGTCGCCGCCTACGGATTGCCCGCCAACCTCAAGCTCAGCATTCACTCCGGCAGCGACAAGTTCAGCATCTATCCGGCGATCCACGCATCGATGAAGGTCTTCTCCACCGGCGTGCATCTGAAGACCGCGGGCACCACCTGGCTGGAAGAGATCATTGGTCTCGCCGAAGCCGGAGGCGACGGCCTGGCGCTGGCCAAGGATATCTACGCCGAGGCCTTTGCCCACTCGGCCGAACTCTGCGCTCCCTATGCCACGGTGATCGACATCGATCCGGCCAAGCTGCCCGCGCCCGCCGAGGTGGCCCGCTGGTCCAGCGCGCAATTCACCTCTGCCCTGCGCCACGACCCCCGTTCGCCCAGGTATAACTCCAGCCTTCGCCAGTTGCTGCACGTGGGCTTCAAGGTCGCAGCCAAGATGGGCCGCCGCTATCTCGACCTGCTCGAAGCCAACGAGCCTGTGATCGCGAAGAACGTAACGGAGAACCTTTACGCGCGCCACATTGCGCCGGTCTTTCTGGGGCGTTGACGAGCGTCAAATGAACTTCGCGGCATCCCACCCTTTCGCCAGAAGGAAGGCGAAAGGATGGGGCACGGAGCAGCTCTGAGCGCGAACGATGCCTATTTGTAAACCTCGGGAATGAAGTTCTGCTCCTGGATGGGCGGACGGACGTACTTCGACTTTTCCAGCTTGGGCAGCGCCAGCGGCTCGGGCGTCAGATCGCGATACGGAACCATCGAGAGCAGGTGATGGATGACGTTGAGCCGGGCGGTCTTCTTGTCTTCGGCGTTGACCACCCACCAGGGAACCTGCTTGGTGTCGGTAATGGCGAACATCTCGTCCTTGGCCCGCGAGTACTCGGCCCAGTGCTTCCGCGATTCGAGGTCCATGGGGCTGAGCTTCCAGCGCTTGGTGGGCTTGTCCATGCGGTCCTGAAAGCGGCGCTCCTGCTCGGCGTCGCTGACCGAGAACCAGTACTTGATTAGGATGATGCCGGAGCGGACCAGCATGCGCTCGAACTCCGGGCAGCTCTGCATGAACTCCTGATACTGGGCCTCGGTGCAGAAGCCCATCACGCGCTCCACTCCGGCGCGGTTGTACCAACTGCGGTCGAAGAGCACCATCTCGCCGGCCGCAGGCAGATGAGGCACATAGCGCTGGAAGTACCACTGGGTCTTTTCGCGCTCGGTGGGCGTGCCCAGAGCCACCACCCGGCAGACGCGGGGGTTGAGGGATTCGGTGATGCGCTTGATGGCGCCGCCCTTGCCGGCCGCATCCCGGCCCTCGAAGAGTACCACCACGCGTAGGTTCGAGTAGCGGATCCACTCCTGGAGCTTGACCAGCTCGGTCTGCAACCGGCGCAGTTCGCGCTCGTAGTCGCAGTCCTTGCCCAAATGCAAGGCCTTGGCGCTTGCCGCCGGCGCCGGTTCGTCACCCGGCTTCTTGCCGTCCGAAGCGTGCTCCTTCCCGCCGTTCGGCGTGTCCTGCCTCTTGCCGTCCGAAGGCGGTTCCTTTCTCTCGCCGTGCTGGTGCTTCTTCTTGCCCTTGTCTCCCATCTGCCTTCCTCCATCCACGGCGGCCAAGCACCGCTCGCACGCCCACCCCGGCTATTGCCGGTTGGCATTGAGCACCGCGAACCGCCATTCGATCCATCGGCACGATTCTATTCCTCCTTGCGCCAATAGCGGCAAGTTATTGTGAGTGCATGGCAGCGGATGTAAAGCAGGAAGCCGCCCATTGGGGGCGGCTTCCTTGGACTGCTTGGTAGCTTCTGTCTTGAACTCCGTCTCTTTGCCGGAGTGCCTACCTGGGCAGCGGCCAGGCTGCGTTGACGATGTTGGCGGCGTTGGCGGTGCCGATGCCGGAGGTGAAATCCCAACCGACGCCTGCGTTATAAGCCGGGTTTGGAGCCCAGTCTGACGCGGAAAGAATCCCGTAGGTCCCGCCGTCGATATAGCACTCGATCGGTATCGACACCGGATGCTTCGTGCCGATTACAGTCGCCTGGCAAGCTCCCACATTGTCGCCCTGCGTCACGTCGTTGAAGAGGCAGTCTGCGCCAATCGCGTTTCCGAGCGAAGAGTTGCAGGAGGGATTGCCGGATTCGCCGTACTCGGCAGCGGCGAGGCTGTAGAGGACGGTGTTGGAGTTGCCCCAGCGCTGACCGGTCTTCTGATTGACCAGCGCCTGGATGCCGGCCCAGATGGGGCTGGAAACCGAGGTGCCGCCGAAGCCGGCCCAGGTGGAGGGATCGCCGGTGCAGGTTGTGAAGCCGGAGCTGCCCGTGGGGTCGGAGATGCAAGCGGCGTAGTAGACCCCCCAGAATCCGTTGGACGCAAAGAGCGAGACGTCGGGGGTATCGCGAACGCCGTCCGCCGGAACGCCGACCAGTTTCTGCCAGTAGGGTTTGGCATAGCCCACGCAGCTTCCGCTGACGACGCCGCTCAATTGCGGATTACCCGCGGCGCAGCCGCTGGGTCCGCCGCTGCCGCCAACCGCGTTCAGCAATACGCCTTCGTTGGCCTCGGCCTGAGTTACAAAGTCGAGGTAGTTGTTGCAAACGCTGTCCGGTCCATAGGTCGTAAAAGGAGCGCCGATGGCCGCCACCAGAAGGCTGCCGGCGCAGGAGTCGTTCCAGGGAATCTCCGGGATGTAAGAGACCGCGGACTGGAAGTTAGGCCCGTTGGCCGTGTTGAAGTAGGTGCCGGGCGTGCCGAGGGGAAGGTACCCGAAGTCGGTGCCGCCGACCGAGATGTTGTAGGGAGTCGAGGTGAATCCGCTGACCCCGATGCCGTAAGTGGACACGGCGCCTCCCGCCGAACTGGTTGCGTCTTCATCGCCGGAGGAGACAAATACGGAGACGCCCTCGGCCGCGGCGGTTTGATAGAGCTTGTAGATGTAGAAATTCTCGGCAGCTCCGTTGAGTGCCTCCGCCTCGCCGTAGCTGATGCTGACGACGGGGGGCGGATTCTTGGATTGGAGCAGGTTGGCGAGAGCCAGGAAGCCGCCGAACTGGGTCGTGGTGTCGGCGCAAGCCGCGTTCACGATGGCCGCGTTGGGAGCGGCCGCTGAAGCCCAATCCACGTCGATGGCTGCTTCCACGTCGTCTCCGGCGTTGTCCCCGGTCCCGCCGATTGTACCGACCCCGGGGTCTTTACACTTATTGGTCCCCTTTGGGCTGACCTGGGTGAGGGTGCCGTAGGGAAAGGCGGCGCTCAGACCGAGGACGCTGCGAAAGGTCGCCCAGTCGCCCGCGCTGTACTGATCGGTATCTTCGATCAGGACGATGGTCTCTCCCTTCCCGGTGATTCCCGCCTTGAAGAGGGGGTTGAAGTTGTAGATGGCGGCCAGATCGGCTGCCCCTAAGTAGGCTGTAAAGCCGCCGGTCGCAACCCCCTTCCTGCCGTCGGCATGGCTGGCGGCGCGGCGCAGGTTCAAAGCGTGAGGCATAAAGTCGTTCAGCTTTGCAACGCCCGCCACCACCGGAGCCAGGGCAGCCGGAATATCGGGATCGTTGTAGTTGGCCAGATGCGCCTTGCCCTTGACGCTCAGGTTGTGCAGAGGCGCGTGAAACGCATGACTGACCTGCCCGGCGGTTCCGGAAAACTCGATAACCGTCTTGTCGGGAGAGACGGAATCGACGCTGAAGCCTTCCGAGATAAGCCAATTCTCAACCGCGGCGATGTCTTGGGCGCAAGGGCCGAATAGGTCGCCGATCTGCTCGTTGGTGAGCCACTTGTGATAGTTGGGCGACTTGGGATCGTATAACTCGCCAAGGTACTGAGCAAAGGCAGCCTCGCCTTCGGGGGAACGCTGCAAGATGAGCTGCAAGGCATTGAGCTGGGAGCCGGCGTCCGCCAGGCCCAGGTCGTTGGCGGCAATCGCCTCCGGGCGCGTGTTGCCGGGCAATGTCACTCGTTGTGTGTAGTCGATGTTCCCGGTAATCAGGGGGCTAGGTGCCTGGGCGGGCGCAATCGCCGTCAGACCCAAGGCAAGAGTCAGCGACGCCAGCGCGTAGACGGATGGGATTTGGGGACATTTCATCTGGGATGCTCCTGAGGGGGGAACTACTGGAATTCCGCTAGTGTATAACACGAAAGTTGCAGTTGAAAAGTTAAAAATGAAACCGCAAAACCAATCGATTGAGACGAATTAGCGCCCAACCGTTCCGGCCCCTCGGCGAAGCGGCCACGCAATGAAAGGCGTCTTCATCGAAATCGGGCGCCCCTGAAACCTTGCGGGAATGAGCCCCCGACGGAGGCCTGGACAGCAGAAGAACGCGCCGCATCTCGACCCACTACTTGGCGACCAGGTTCTGGCGCAGAAACGCTACGACCTTGGTGAGTGAATCGGCGGTGGCTCGCGGGTCGTAGGATGTGTAACCCCTCCAATGCTTCGCGGCGGGATCAACGAAGGTCATGGGTGGCGCATCGAGGTTGAAAGCATGAGCGGCGCCGGAATAAGCGACGGCAATCAAGTTGTAATGAAACTTCTTCTGCAGCAGGGTTTTCAGTTTTGGAACGCTGTCCCCGTCGCCGTAAACATCGGCAGTTCCGTAGAACACGATGATCGGAGCGCCGGTCAGCCCGCCGCATTGCTCGACTATGGGCAGGAAGACCTTGGCGACCGGATAGAACGCCGCGTGGGCCGCGAATCCCTGCTCATCCCCCATCCACTGCTTGCGGTCCTCGTCGACCGCCGTCCTCAGGGCGATTGCGCCTCCCAGCGAAAACCCCATGACTGCGATGCGGTTGGGATCGACAGCGGGCAGTTTTCGCAGCTCTTTCAGCGCCGCGAAAGCCAATGGGAGGAACGTCTCGATCGACGGGCGATCCAGGGGGGACTTGTAGATTCCATCTTTGAAGTTGACTTCAAAGATGGCAATTCCCTCATCCAGAAGTGGCTGCCTGTAGAGTGCCCCGCGGGCGTCGATTCCCATAGTGCCATGCACCATGACGACGGCAGGCGCTGGCCCCGCGGCGTTTGCGGGCAGGTAGAGCGTTCCGGAAACATTGCGCGGCCGGCTTCGATCGAGAGAAGAAAAGTCGATTCTGGTTCCGGTTGAGGATGCTCCAGGAGGGATGGCGAAAGCTGTAGGCAGAATCGTTGCCAAGAGCGCGATGCAGCTGACAAGTCTCACTTTGAAGCCCTCGGGACGGTGTGCGGAATCTGGGAGGATTCTAACTCAAGCCGCAAAGAAGTTCTTTCAGGACGGGCGGTAGCCTCCTGAAACTGCCCGAACCGCCCGGCGGACCTTCTTGTCGCACGACTCAGTCCCCGGCAGCCGTTTGCACTGCAGGCAGAGCGGCGCGGACCTTGACCCGCACGTCAACCCGCGCCCCGCACTTCCTCCCGTAGGGAGGAGAGGAGAATAGCCCAGGGTGAAACCCTGGGTAAGCGCTCGATCGAGAGATCTCCGCCCCGTCGGGGCGGTGTGAACTCCCTGCGCGGTCGCTGGATTCAGTAATCCATGGCGAGAGCATTCGATCCGCCCCTCCGGGTCTGATGACCCTTCTTTGGTCCCTCACCCAGGGCTGCGCTATGCTTGCTCTCCGACCCCAACGCGCAAAGAACACGCGCGCCGGGGGCCCCGGCGCTGGGCTATTTTCGATGGCTCCCTACAGGAGCAGACCGATGGGCTGCTCATGGGATGGCCGATGCGGTGATCCATTTAGAATTGCTGTTCCAGCTCGGCGGGTCCGCTCTCCTCCACCGCCTCCACGCGGACCTTGCCGATGCGCCGGCCTTCCATCTCCATGATCGTGAGCCGCCGGCCTTCAAAGGTCACCGACTCGCCTGCTTCGGGGATGTGGCCGAGGCGCATGAGCAGGAAGCCGGCCAGGGTCTCCACGCCGCCGTCGCGGGGCAGGCTCCACTGCATTTGGGTTTCCAGGTCACGGAGGTTCACGCCGCCGTCCATCAGCAGCGCGCCGCTGGCGGTGGTGAGCGCGGGCAGCGCGGGCGCGTCGAACTCGTCTTCCAACTCGCCGGTAAGCTGCTCGATGGCGTCCTCGGCCGTAACCAGGCCCACTGTCGAGCCGTATTCGTCCACCACGATGGCGATCTGGCGGCGGCGCTGCTGGAAGTCGCGAATCAGGTCGAGGGCGCTCTTGGTTTCAGGAACGACGAGCACGTCGCGCATGATCTGGCTGAGCTTGAAGTCGACAGAAGGAGCGGGCAGGCGCGCCATGTGCCGGAAGAACATGAGCCGGGCCAGGTCCCTGGCGTAAACAACGCCGACGATGTGCTCGGGGCCGCGGCTCTCGTCGTAGACCGGCACGCGGGAGTGATGGCGGTCGATGACCTTGGCGCTGGCTGCCTCAAGCAGCATGTTGGAGGGCAGTGAGAATATCTTCTGCCGCGGGGTCATGATCTCGCGGATGGAGACGTCGTCCAGTTCAAGGGTGCGGTGGATGAGCGTCTCCTGGAACTTGGGCAGGACTCCCATGCGCCGGGCGGCGGTGGCGATGAGCTTGAGCTCCTCGGGCGAATGCACCTGGGCGCGTTCGGTGATGGGAATATCGAAGCCGCGTAGAATGACGCCGGCCGAAACCTTGAGGGCGCGCACGGCGGGGCGGACGATGGCCATGAAGACCAGCATGGGCGGCGCCACGGCCACGGCAAGCGCTTCGGCGCGGCGCAGGGCCAGGGACTTGGGAACCAGCTCGCCCACCACCACGTGAAAGTACGTGATGAGGGCAAAGCCGAGCGCGATGGCGACCACGTGGGCGTAAATCAGCGCATAAGCCTGTGTCAGGGGCAGAGCGCTGAGCCAGCCCATCAGAACCGAGGCGGCCAGCGGCTCGCCGAGCCAGCCCAGAGCCAGCGAGCAGAGGGTGACGCCCAATTGGACGGCGGGGAGAAAGTCGTCCAGATCCTGCTGTAAGCGGCGGACGGCGCGGGCTCCAGGCACCCCGGCGGCCAGCAACTGCTCGATGCGCGTTTCGCGGATGGAGACCAGGGCGAACTCGGCGGCCACAAAGAAGGCGTTGGCCAGAATGAGCAAGGCCACGGCGACAAACTGCAGCGGGAGAAGACTGTGCATCTCGCCTGTGAGCATAGCATTTCAGGGATCAGGCCGAAGGCTCGCCGTGGCGAGGGTCATGGATCAGGGGTCAGAGATCAGGAGAGGTTCCCGCCGGCGGCAATGACCTGGAGCGCCCAGCCTCGCAGTAAGTACTCTCCGGCAGAGCCGGAGGCTTTATGGTTGGCGGCCCCCCAAAGGGGCCTGGGCAGGAGCGCTCCATGCCGACAGCCGCCATTTGTCTCGCGCCGTAGGCGGTCGCCGCGGCGACTTGTTAGACCCGCGCTTCAGCGTGGGGTTGACGCAACCAACAATACATCCGGAGTCCCGTAGGGACGGCGCATTATGATCGCACGCATTCCTTTGGCTCTTTTGCGAAAGGAATGGAAAAACACAAACCGGGGGCGATTCCCGTAAATGTCAAACACCGTCTGTCGCCCCGGCAGAGCCTGGGATTTTCCCTTGCTCAATAACTTACACGCAGCGGCCAGAGATAACCCCCGATAGGTCGAACCGGCAATCGCCATAAGTACGCCCAGGATTCGAGCCAGAAAGCCCGGCCGGAGAATGAACGGGCATCCATTCTCCGGCCACCCACCGCTACGCCGTCTCGCCGGTTCCGCCGGCTGGCGCTCCGGAGCCGCACCAGCGTGAGCGCATCTCCTGGCGGAACTTCTCGCGCTCCTCGGGCGTCATCCGCTCCCAGCGCTTGGCCGATGGCCCGCAGTCCTTGCGGCGATCGGAGCCATGACCGCCAAAGCCCCCGAACAGCATCCGGCAGAGAACCAGCAATCCGAGAGCCTGCCAGAGATCGATTTGGCGCCATCCGAACAACACGGGCAGCAGCCAATTCCACAGGTGCATCACTATTTCGCCGCAGATCGCAATGAAAACCGCGACTCCCAGCGGGGCCACAAAGAAGATCCACTTGTTTCTCTTGATCCAACCGTTTTCCATTTGCGTTCCTCATTTCCTCATGAACTCGTTGTGAATGCTCTGCAATCGCCGGCGGAGATGGAGCACCGCGTAGCGCTTGCGCGAGAGCAGTGTGTTGACGCTGACGCCGCTTTCCGCCGATAGCTCTTTGAAGCTGCGCCCCTCCAGTTCGTGGGCGATAAAGACTTCCCGTTGCTCGGCGGGCAGTTCGCCGAGCGCGGATTTCAGCTCATCCAGAAGCACGCCGCGGACGAAGAGCGCGTCCGGCCCGGCATCGGGCGATGGCAGCATATCCTCGATCGGCATCAGCTCGCCGTCTTCGTCCAGGACCGCCGCGTCGCTGAAGGTCTCTGCCTTCTTCTTGCGGAAAAGGTCCGTGATGCGATTGCGCGCCACGCGAAACAGCCAGCCGGTTACGTAGTCGATCGGCAGCAGCAGGCGATTGGCTTCCACTAGCTCGTAGAAAACCTCCTGAAGAAGATCTTCCACGTCGGCTTCGTTGGGCACACGCTTGCGGATGAAACTGCGCAGCCGGGATCGTTCTGCCGCGATGACTTCGGAGATTTGCCGGTCTTGCTCCATCGTCGAGATCATCTTTCAGCGCCCCATCCATTTCTGTAGACGAACGGCGGCAGAAGATATTGTAGAGTCTTGAATCCGCGCAACCGGGCGCGCGCCGAATGTCTCGATCTTTCTATACGGAAGAGAGTCCGGAGCAATGGCCCTCGCGGTCAGTGGCGCAAGCAGTCCATGCCACGTTTCCAGCGCTGGCTTCCCCCGCATCGAGGATCGGCGATTTCGCGTGGACCGGGAATCCTCCGGGCGAGATCGGCGTTTGCCGGTACTAATCCCGTTGGTTAACTCTGAGCGCGATTCGAGACTCGCATTTGCGGATGCGCAATAGACGCTGATTTTCTACATCAGATGCCCTGGTCGTGAACTGAGAGGCAATGCCTCAAGGAAGAGCGTCTAGGAAATCCATAATGTCGCGATAGACGCCGGTCAGGTCAAGCTTGATGCTGTCGCGCTCCCTGACTTTGAGGTGTTTTGTCTTCTGACCAGTTTTGAATACGAATGGGTGACTGTCGGGTATGCTGTTTCGCCTGTCGTTCGTCGATCGCAGCGCCGCTGCCATCGCTGGGAACTGCTGTGCGAACGGTGCAGCCGCTTCCAACATCACGCCGAACGATATCCACTTGCCGGTTTTCCCTTTGCGTGGCATGGCACCCGGCAAGCCTTCGGTATTCAGGACATCCTGAAATGCCCCGAAGACGGCATCGTTGAAGGAATTCTGCGAGGCGAGCCAGCCCGAGCGATCCGAGTAGAATTTGTTCTCTGCCGTCAGCAAAAGCTGGAGAGCGTGCTGATAATTCGATCCAAGCAGCGCCTTCCAACCGCGCCAAGGTCGCAGCTTGTAGGACGTGCGGAGAATATCGCCGATCTGATCGAATTTTGGTTTGGACCCAACACTGATCAGCCCCAGGCCTTGGAAAACGTTCTTGACCTCCAACGATAGACGATAGGAAGCTATGCCCATTTGCTTCGGTGACAGCCCTCGATCGACAATTTCGCCCGCCAGAGCCATGCCCGGCGCCGGCAGAGACCGCTGGCAAAGCTCAGCTGCGATGCCGCCCTTCAGATAATCCTCGTTCGATAGGTATGGGACCAGGAGCGACTGAAGATACGGGCTCTTGGACCGCACGCGCTTGAGTGCATGGAAGCTGGAATACAGCCCAACTTTCCGACACGTAAGGAAGAAAACGCATAGCGCCCGCTGCATCGAGAATGAAAGGCCTCCGCGCTTTGCTTGAACGATCGCTATTGGCAGCAGAGTTCGCAATTCGTCGGGCCTGGCCTGGCGGGATGCTATTAGCCAAAGTTCTCCTTGCACGTAGTCGTGCACTACGCCCTTCTTCAACATTGATGTGACGTGACGGACGATTAGCCGCGATTTCGAATAGTTCTCAAGAAACGCCGCGAATGCGTCTATGTGCTCGGGATACGTCGGCAAGAGCTTCAGGGCCTTGTTCAAGATGGTGCGCGATGGGCCGCTCCGGTAGAGCGCGAATCGAAGCCGGCTCTTGTCGATCACACGCAGCGGGCGCCCTCCGATTGCATCGCCGAATATTTCAAGCGCAGCATCCTCGCCCAGATCACTTTCGGCGGGGTCACGGCCCGCCGATTCCGCAATACTCGGAAGTGTGCCCAAAGCTTCCGTGACGTCTTTGGCATAGGACACCTTGAACTTGGACCCCTGTGGAATCAGGCTCCAACGCCGGCATTCCATTTCCAGGACAACGGCAGCACGCCGAACCTCATCCTCTGTCTTCCCGAGAACCCGGATATCGTCGACGTAGCGGATGTAAGGGATGCCGGCCTTGTCCATCGCCTCATCCAGCGGCAGAAGAAAAATCTCCGCGAGGAAATCTGAAGCTATGGGCCCTTGAGGTATGCCGTGATCGACGGGGATACCCTTGGTTTCGCAAGTCCACACGCAGAGGCATTTTCGAATCATTTCCCAGGCTTCGTTACTACCTCCGGACGGCGAAACGACGCTCTGTAGCGCCCTGTGGGAAATTGTTTCGTAGAAGGCGGCCAGATCGAAGTGTGCGATCCAGCGATTGCCGCCGACCAAATGCTTTGCGAGCCGCAACTTGAAATCGTGATAGGTCCGTTGCCAGTCCTGCAGGAAGAAAATTGAGTCTGGATTCGAGTTCTGACACGAACTGAAGACCAGCCTGTTTTCGACAGCTCGCCGGCGCTTAAACATCTGCTTCGCCACCTGGTTAGCGATAGCTTGAAGGACGATTTGGTCGTCCAACGCGAGCAATGTCAGTGGGCGAAGTAGCCCGGACGCTTTTGGCAGGTATATCCGAATGGGGCTCGTCGGCTTCCAGCCGCCCTTGAGCTTCTCGTGCAGCAGTTGAAGGTTCGCCTTTCGCCCAGGCTCGTATGCGTTGTAGAGATGACGAAACATCCGCTTGTGCTGAAGATTCTTGGCCGTGGTGATGCGAGACCAGGCAAGGTCGAGGTTGCCAAACGAGATGAGAGAAGCCTTGCTGATCATGCAAATGCAAGCGCCTCCTGCAGCGACGCTCCAATTGTAATGCGATCGCCAACCTAACTGCTACCGCAGACGTACAAGGACAATGGTTAGGCTGGGATAGATAACGGTATGTCGCCCCAGCGTTCATCGCCCTGCCCACCAACGAATCTCAGCTGATGAGAACAGGCCAGCGCGCTCGACGAAGCCGCGATATCGATCCCTGTCTCCGAGTTCCCGGCGTGTGGCCGGCCACTCAGAAGCCGGCCCATTGCCAGCGGCTGGCGCGACCCGGCGACACTCGGCCCCGGTGCTAGACTGAGGACTGCCCATGGCTGCCTCTCATCCCTCCCATTCGACCCATTCGTCTCTGCCTGCCGCATCGGTTAGCGATGCGCGGACCGCGCTGCTGAAGCGCGCAGCGCGCGCCGCCATGGATTATCTGGAGGGCGTGGATGGGCGCGGGGTTGCGCCCACGCCGGAGGCGGTTGCGGCGCTGAGCGCGCTGCGCGGACCGCTGCCGCCGGGACCAACCAATTCAGAGGCGGTTCTGCATCTGCTGGATACCTATGGCTCTCCGGCCACGGTGGCCAAGAACAATGGGCGATTCTTCGGATTTGTGAACGGCGGCTGTTTGCCCACGGCGTTGGCGGCGAGTTGGCTGGTGAGCGCGTGGGACCAGAATGCGGCCTTCTTTGTGCAGTCGCCGACGGCTATTGTCCTGGAGGAGATTGCGCTGGAATGGGTGCGCCAACTGCTGGGCCTGCCGGAGGGAACGGGCGGCGCGGTGGTCACCGGCGCCACGATGGCCAACTTCACCGCCCTGGCCGCGGCGCGCCATGCCCTGCTGGCCCGCGCCGGCTGGGACGCGGAAGCAGACGGCCTCTTTGGCGCGCCTCCCATCACGGTGGTGGTGGGCGCGGAGGCTCATGCCTCCGTGACCAAGGCCCTGGGGCTGCTGGGGTTGGGCCGGAAGCGCGTGGTGCGCGTGCCGGTGGACGGGCAGGGACGGATGAGGGCCGATGCGCTGCCTGCAATGGACGGCCGAACCATTCTCTGCTTGCAGGCGGGCAACGTGAATACCGGCGCCTTCGACGCGGCGGCGGCGATCTGCCCCGTGGCGCGCGCGGCCGGCGCCTGGATTCATGTGGACGGGGCCTTCGGGCTGTGGGCCGCGGCTTCGCCGGAGTATCGGAAGTTTACCAAGGGATTTGACCAGGCTGACTCCTGGGCCACCGACGCCCACAAATGGCCCAATGTCGGCTACGACTGCGGCATTGCGCTGGTGCGCGACCCTGAGGCGCTGCGGGCGGCCATGTCGATTCAGGCCTCCTATCTGTCTCTGGGAGAGCATCGCGAGCCCTCCGACTACAATCCGGAACTCTCGCGGCGGGCGCGCGGCGTGGAGTTGTGGGCCGGCTTGCGGTCGCTGGGGTGGTCGGGCATGGCGGAGATTGTGGAGCGCACTTCGAGCCACGCGCGCCGCTTTGCCGCCGGGCTCAAGGCCGCCGGCTTCCAGGTGCTGAACGACGTGGTCATCAACCAGGTCCTGGTCTCCTTCGGCACGCCGGAGCGCACGCTGCGCACGATTGCGCGCCTGCAAGCGGAGGGAACCTGCTGGTGCGGGTCGACCGTGTGGCAGGGGCAGACGGCGATGCGCATCAGCGTCTCGTCCTGGGCGACGACCAGAGAAGATGTGGAGCGCAGCCTGGCGGCGATGCTGAAGGCGGCGGAGGAGTAGCGGCGGCGCGTTCTTTCTGTTGGCTTGACAGACGCAGTTGGCTCGCGGAGGCTGATATCCATGCGTAGATTCATTCGATTGAGCTGCATTGCCGCCGTTCTAGCGCTGTCGCTGGCTCCTTTCGCTTGCTCGCTTGAAAAGCAGCCGAGCTCGGTGTACCACGCGCGGCGCACGGCCCTGGCCGCAAAGCTGCGCGGCGGCGTGGCTGTGCTGTTTGCCGCCGAGGAGCCGCAACTGGACTTCATGCCCTATCGCCAGGATGCGGATTTCTACTACCTGACCGGGTGGAACGAGCCGGGAGCCGCGCTGCTGATTGTGAGCGACGCGCCGCAAGCGCCGGCTCCGCGCGCGTACAAGGAGATACTGTTCCTGCCCACGCGCGACCTGCGCATGGAAAAGTACACCGGAGCCAAGCTGGATGCTTCTTCACCGGGAGTTGCCGAGGCTGCGGGAGTGGACGCAGTGCTGGCGATGACGGAGCTGCCGGCGGTGCTGAACCGCCTGATCGCCGCCGACCGGCGGCTGGCGGGAAACGTCTGGACGCAGCCCGGCGCTTTGCAGGCCAAGGCGCTGCTCGGGTTTACCGCGGCCACGCTGGGGATGGACGCCGGCGACGCGGCGCACGACGTGACCGAGCCGGCCGGTCAGTTGCGCGCGATAAAAGACGAAGGAGAGATCGCGCTGCTGCGCAAGGCCTCGGATGCGTCGATAGCCGGGCAGCGGGCGATGATGCGGGCCGTGAAACCGGGCGTTACCGAGCGTGCGCTGGCCGGCGAGATGACGGCCGTGTGGATGGAGAACGGCTGCGAGCGGGCCAGCTATGCGCCCATCGTCGGCTCGGGGATCGATTCGACGGTGCTCCACTACTCGGAGAACACGCGCACGCTTGAGGATGGGGACATTCTGCTGGTGGATGCGGCCTGCGAGTACTCGATGTACGCCTCCGACATCACCCGAACGGTGCCCGTGAACGGCCGTTTCACCGCCCGCCAGCGTGAGATTTACAACATCGTGCTGGGGGCGCAGCAGGCGGCCATCGACGCCTTTGTGGCCGGCAAGTCGAAGATCAACGACCGCGACCGCCGCGACCCTGACTCGCTGGACAATGCGGCTTACAACTACATCAATACCCACGGCAAAGACCTCCACGGCCAGCCGCTGGGCCAGTACTGGCTGCACGGCCTCGGGCACCTGGTCGGCATCGACGTTCACGATCCGGCGGAATATCCGGCCCTGCTCAAGCCGGGGATGGTCTTTACCATCGAGCCGGGCGTCTACATTCCCGATGAGAAGCTGGGCGTGCGCATCGAGTGCGTCTTCCTGGTGGGCGCCGACGGCAAGCTGATCGACCTGGCGGCCGCGCTGCCGCATACCGCCGAGGATGTGGAAGCGGCGATGCGGGGGAAGTAGGCGACGAGATGGATCCGCGCGACGAAGTGGAACCCGATCAACTGGAGATGCTGGCGCAGGCCTTTCGAGAGCAGCTTCTGGCTTGCCTGGAAGAGTGCGCGCTAGGCCGCAAGGGCTTGTTTTCCGGCTACGAGCGCCTGGGCGGGGAGGCTGAAGATCGGGCGTGGCCCGAGGCGGAACGCCTGCGCGAGCTGGCTCTGGCGTTGCAGGGAGTCTTCCTACAGCAGGAGCGGGAGAATCCGCTGTGCGATGAGTTTCTCGACCTGTGCTCCATCCACGGCGAGAGTCATCCCGGAGAACGGAAGCTGGCGCGGGCGTTATTGCAGCGCATCGAGAAGGGCGAAGTGGGGACGAAGCCGGAGGGGGCGGGAAGACCTTGGTGATACTGCGCGCATTTCTGGCACTGCTGGCAGGCTTTGCCACTACAGCTCTGCTGGTGATGGCGATGACGATACTGCTGGCTCGCCTTACGCCCAGTTGGACCGTGGGAGCACCGCGCCGGGGCTACATCTTTGTCACCCTCGGCTACTCGTACCTTGCCGCCGCTGCCGGCGGCTACGTAACCGCGTGGATTGCCGCCGCCAGCCCCCTGGAACACGCGCTGGTGCTGGGGATCGTGGTGCTGGTGCTCTCCGCCGCGGCCGCCATGCTATCCAAGGGCCAGTACCCGACCTTGTACCAACTGGCGCTGGTGGCCATCATGCCGCTGGGTGTGCTGGCCGGAGCGCTGCTGCGGCTGAGGGTGCTGGGAATTCTGTAGGGCGGCTCCCTGCTTGGATTGCCCAGGCTGAGAGCCGCCATGGTTCTGTCGCAACGTCCTCACCAGCGCAAACCGAAGGTTACGGGAATCAATTCAGTGGTTCCCAGGCCGTTGGTTTCGGTAATGGCCGGAGTGTGGATGTAAACGTACCGGGTCTCGACGAAGAGCTTCATCGAGCTGTCGCCGTAAACTCCGCCCAACCGGCGCGTGAGGCCCACGCCCAGGTTGACGCCGGCCTGACTCGACGAGAAGCTGTTTGCGGTCACGTTCACCGGGTACCCGTAGAAGTCGCAGCATTCCTCGACGGTGAAGTTGGTGCTCTTGTGATAGTACCCGCCTCCTCCGGTGACGTAGACGCTATTGGAGTGCTTGGGGAAGAGGTCGATCACCGGGTCCACGGTGAGCGAAAGAATATGTGCGTTGCCACCCTGGCCGCCCCCTGCCGCCACGAATGCGCCCGGGAGCTTGTTGTCCATGAATTGGAATTCGCCCAGCAGCGTGAAGTGCGGGGAGAAGTGCAACCCTGCGCCGCCGGTGAAGTTGCCGCCCCAGGTGATGTAGGGCGTGTCGTTGCCAACGGGTGCGTTGAAGCCCGCCCCGGCCTCAGCCGCGAAATGCTTGAGGCTGAAGGCCCGATGCCTCTCGCCGCCGCTCTGGCCTCCGCCTGACCCTCCGGCGGCTGGCACGGCCGCCGGCGAAGCCGACGCCGCGCCGCTTCCCAGGCCGTCATTGACCGCAGGCAGGAGCGCCGTCGAGCTGGATTCGTCCGCCAAGACGAGGCCAGCATTGGCCGGGTTGGGGAAAATTGAAGTTTGGGCGTTCGCGGAGCAGACCGCAAGGGCTGCCACGCCACAGAGGAAGCAGCCACGCCGCAACAGCGAGATTCGATGGGGGAAGGACATCTCATAACCTCGATGATCGAATTGTGTTCTTGCGCCCTGGGGAACGATTGCCGGGCAATGAATTTGACACCGTTTCTTACCGGAAGGTTACGTCCTTCGTCAAGGTGCGGGCGGGAAATCAAGAAGACTTCCCACTTGTTTGGATTGTGCCACTATGCTAAGATTGTGTCACCAATGGGAGAAGGTGGGACAGATGGAAGTTTTGGAACCTCAAGAGCAAGAGGTCGTTTGGGAACGCCCCAAGTTTGTAGAGGATCATCGGGTTCGGATGCGCATCGGGGCAAAGGGGCGCCTCGTGATACCGGCGGCGATGCGGGAAGCGCTGGGGATGAAGGAGAACGAGGTTATCGACCTGCGGGTGGAGGACGGAGAGCTACGCATTGTCACGCTGCGGGAGACAATCCGGCGGGTGCAAGAGCGGGCAAGGAAATACGTCAAGCCGGGAACGCTTGTTTCGGAAGAGTTGAGTGCCGAACGGCGCGAGGCAGCCAAGCATGAATGAGGTTGTGCTCGATGCTTCAGCGATCTTGGCGATGGTCTTCGATGAGCCTGGTAAAGAGAGGCTGACGGCCGAGATTCTTGGTGCTTCGGTGGTTAGCACAGTGAACTTGGCGGAAGTGCAAACCAAGCTCATCAAGAAGGGATTTGAATCCGAAGAAGCGTGGTGGGCCGCCGTTCATCTTGTGGTTGCCGTGGAACCTTTCACCCCGGACCACGCGAGGATCGCTGGCGATTTGATTGCAACGACAGAGAGATTTGGGCTGTCGCTGGGGGACCGAGCCTGCCTGGCGCTGGCGATTGCGCTCAAGGCTCCGGTCTATACGACGGAACAGGCGTGGAGAAACTTGAAGGTGGGCGTGCCGATTCATGTGATTCGACAGATCGCGCGGAAGTCATGAGAAAGGCGTACCCGGCTCCTTCGGATCACGAACAGTTAGCGGATAGTGACCGGAGCCATGGAACCAATTTGCACTGACGTCCCTTTGGGTGCTTCGTTAAAGAGGAACACCAAGTTGATCTCCGCACCAGGGGGTACCTGAATGTACCTGCTCCCGGTAAGTTCAGTATAGAACTGGAAGATCAGAGGACCGCCAAATAATGGGTCGTTCCAAGGCCATCGTATAGCGATAGGGGTGAGCTTCCTTCCGTCGGCTAGACGAAGGATGACGGCATTGAGCGATTCGATCTGAAACGCCTCATCGGTAGCGCCGGCATTTTTCACGAGAAGGCGAATCGCAGGAGCGTGGCCATGCTGCTTTTCTATTTCCTGGCATCCGGTGATGGTTTGTGATGCTTTGCCCTGCGGAAGCCGGAATCTAAATGGCGTGCTCACCGGGTCCTGGAATTCGCAGAGGCTTTTGTACTCCCAAATTGAGGCAGTTACCGTAAACTTCTGGGGCTGTTGCGCGTACGCGACCGACGCCGCAAACAACGCCATTGCGAAGACTTCAAGAATGGTATGTCGTCTCATGATGCTTGCTCCTTCATTGCTTATTTGCACTGATTATAGGCGGAATTACCGGGTGATTCCATAGCAGCGGTGCACCAACGCCGAAGGCCGGAGCGCTGCTCCGGCCTTCGTTGTTATGCTGACTCGCTGACCTCTACCCCTGAATGTCGAACTGCTCGGGATGCAGCGTGGGGTCGCTCTTGACCAGAATGTTCTTGCCGACCAGCTCCTCGAACTCGCTCAGCCAACTGCCGCCGTTGCCTTTGAGCACCTTCACCGTCTCCGGGTTGACGCGAAGCAGAACGTCGGCGCCTTCGAAGTGCTTGCGCATCTTGCGCAATTCGACGTAAATCTCGTTGCAGACCGTCGTCGGGCTTTTCACCATGCCGGTGGCCTGGCAGGTGGGGCATGGAACGCTGAGGGTCCGCTCCAGAGATTGCTTGTGGCGCTTGCGGGTAATAGCTACCAGGCCGAAGTCGTTGAACTGAAGAACCTTGGTGGGAGCGCGGTCGCTCTTGAGGGCTTCTTCCAGGGCGGCCATCACCTTGTAGCGGTTCTTGCGGTCGTCCATGTCGATGAAGTCGATGACGATGATGCCGCCCAGGTCGCGGAGGCGGATCTGGCGCACGATTTCCGGCACGGCGTCGAGGTTGGTCTTGACGATGGTGTCCTCAAGCCGCGCGGACTTGCCGACGTACTTGCCGGTATTGATGTCGATGGCTACCAGCGCCTCGGTCTGGTTGATGACGATGGAGCCGCCGCTCTTGAGCCAGACCTTGGAGCGGAGGGCCTTGGAGATCTCGTCCTGAATGCCGAAGTGCTCGAAGAGCGGAGTCTCCTTGGTGTAGAGCTTGACGCGGCGGACCAGGGTGGGCGAGAAGCGGTTGAGAAAGCGGACGATGCGCTCGTAGTCGGTCTCCGAATCCACCCAGATAGCGGAGAAGTTGGCGCTGACCTGGTCCCTCAGGATGCGCTCGATGAGCGCGAAATCGTGATAGATGAGGGCCGGCGATTTCGATTCGTCGGAGCGCTGCTTGATCTCGTTCCACGTGTGGATGAGCATGCGAAGATCGGTGCGGAGGTCTTCTTCCGACGCGCCCTCGGCGGCGGTGCGGACGATGAATCCGCCGGAGGCGTCCCCGCGCTCGTGGACAAGAATGCGCTTGAGGCGCTGGCGCTCCTCCTCGGCGGCGATCTTGCGGCTGACGCCGATGTGGGAGACGGTGGGCATGAAGACCAGGAAGCGTCCCGGCAGGGCGATGTGCGAGGTGATGCGGGCGCCCTTCTTGGCGATGGGCTCTTTGGCGATCTGAACCAGGATCTCCTGGTTCGGCTTCAGCAGGTCGCTGATGATAGGCATATCGGAGGTCTGCATGGAGCGGCGGGAGGGACCGCGGCGGTTGCCCTGGGCTCCCTGCGGTCCACGACCGCGGCGTCCGCGCATTCCACGATCGCGGGGCTGCTGGGGCTGGCCCTGGCCTCCGCCCACCGTGGAGGGCTGGTCTGCGGCGGATTCGTCCTCATCCTCGTCGAACGCTTCGTCGTCCTCGCCGTTCTTTTCGTCGAAGTTCAACAGGATGCGGTGGTCGAGGTGGGCTTCCTGGAGCATCTCGCCCAGGTCGCCGGTACGCATCTGCGGGGGCAGCGTCTCCTCTTCAAGATCGTCGATGTCGTGTTCCTCGGCCTTTCCGCGAGGGTGACGGGGAGCGTCGAACTCATCCCCTTCAATGATCTCTTCTTCCACGTTGCCGCTGCCGGGGGCATAGGCGGAAACCGAGGCCACGGGAGCGGGCTGGGACGGCGGCTTGACGGCTTCAGGCGCAGGTTCTTCGGCCTTCTTCTTGCCACCCAGGCCAAAGAGCCGAAAAGTCGAAGGGGGCAGCGGGTCAACGCGATGGGAGGCCGCGCGATCCGCTTCCAGCTGCGTCGATTCAGGCATCGGCGCTTCGGGCGCTTCGGTTTCGGGTTCGACGGTGGCCGCGGGGTTGATGGCCTCGTCTTCGGCGGCTTCCGGATCGGCTGCGGGAGGCGCGTCAGGGGCAATGCCGGCTGCGGCCTCACCCTGCTTCACGGCCGAATCCACGGCCGTCTCACTGGCCGATGGGGCCGCTGGCTCTTCGATAGCCGCCTCGACCTGCTTGTCCTCCACTTCGGCGAGAGCCGGCAACGCCAACTCTTCCTCGGCCACGGGCGCGTCGAACGTCGCAGCGTTCGTTTGCCCGAACGGGGTCTCTTCGATGGGTCTGAGTTGTTCTTCCTCTACAAAATCATCTTCCTCAACAAGGTGGTCTTCCGCGGGCCTGGCTTCCGCGACCGGCTTGGCATACTCTTCCTCCCCGAGTTGCTCTTCCTCTACGAGGTGATCTTCCGCGGCCGGTTCAGTCGCGGACAAGGGGCTTGCCTCGGACTGCTCCGAAACGAGTTCTTCCTCTTCGAACTCGTCGGGGGAGTAATCGTTGCCCTGGATTGCGCCGGCTTCGATGGTTAGCGGCTCGGCTTCCGCGGCGGACTCGGGCTGCCGGCCGCGATGCCTGGAGATCGATTCGCCCGGCAGAAGGCCGCTGCCGTCCCACTGGATGGGCGCTTCAATCAGGGTCGCAGGCTTGAAGGAGCTGGCCGGACGGGCCGGTGGAGCTGCGCTGGCCGCAGGGGCGGATTTGGGGAATTCGTCTTCCGGCACGCCGCCGTACTTGGAGAGCGATTCGCCGGGAAGGACAAAGGGAACGGGTGCGTGGCCGGCGCGGGCTGGGGGTGCAGCTTCCCTGCCCTGTAGAGCAGTGGGCGCCGCGGCGCCTTTCAGGGTTGGCGCATCGCCGGAAACCCAGGTGGCGGCGGCATGAATGACGGGCGCGACCTCAGCTTCCGCCGGAGAATCGGCGTAGCTCTCAGCGGTCTCTTCAGAGCCGTTGGTCCCGGCTTGACCCTCCGGGGTTCCAACAGAGCCGCCCCGGCCGCCGCGGCGGCGGCGGCGTCCACGCCAGCGCTTGGCGCCGGGTTCGGTGGAATCTTCTTGAGCTCCTTCGGCAGGCTCGGCAGCGATCGAGGTTTGGGGGACGGCATCGGGAATGGCTTCGACGGCAAAGCGGCGTTCTTTGGGCTGCTGCTCCGGGGTTGGACGTTCCGGGCGGGATTCCTGCTTCTGATCCGGTTTTTGATCGAGCTTCTGACCGGGGCGTCGCTGCCGGGCATCGCCGCGACCGTTCGTACCGTCGGGGGCAGGGCTATGGCGGACCTCTCGTGGAGGCTGGCCGCCCCCGCTGGCGGCGGCCTTTTCAATCTCGTCGGTCTCTTCCGCGTCTTCGAGTTCGAGAAAGTCGGTTACATAGAGGAAGGCGTCGCGCTCAAGTCCCACGTCAACAAAGGCGGACTGCATGCCGGGCAGAACGCGGGTGACGCGGCCGTTGTAAATTGACCCCGCCAGCGTGTACTCGTTTTCGCGTTCGTAGTAGATTTCCGCGAGTTGATCGTCTTCAAGAATTGCAAGCCGCGTCTCATGCGGCGTGGAGGAGATGCAGATTTCCTTTGCCATCGTACCTTTCCGTCCAGCGGCGTTTGCCTGCTGGGAACCACGGCAAGGTGGGATGGAGAAAGACGAGACCGGAAGAAGAGGGGATGAACGCAAGGGATGACCTGAGAGTCGCTAGTGTGCCGGCGGCCACGCCAAGGGCAGCCCCGAAGGGCGGCGCGCTGCGCGCTTTGTGGCGCTTGCACAGCTTGCCCCGCGGGACCGATGGAACCGTTGAAAGCGGGACAAGCTGAACAATCCGAACAAGCTGAACGATCTGTATGGTGCGGTGATCCGATTGCAGAGAGTTTGTGGCCAACCATGCCGATTTTGCCGGCGGGGCCGTTCCAACCTTGGCGTGCGCACGACCGTGCCGCGCGATCGGAGCGGAGTTCCCGTGCTCAGATGCTCCCGCGCGTTGCGTGCAACTTCTGTGCTGCCAACGGTTTTCCCGTCTCTGCGTGCTCATGAACCCAATCCTGCCGGGCACGAGATCCATCCGGACCTGGCCGGCTAAATGCTTGAAACTTGAACTCTCACGGGCCGGACAGTTCCGGGGGGACGCAAGAGGTGAACCTGTCGAACACGGTCTGGGCCAAAGCCGCCCCAGCGACGAAGATCTGTCACTGGAGCCCCGGTTCGCCCCGAGACCGTCAGTTTACGAAGCGGCGCATGCGGACATTCATCGCCACGCCCAGCGCCAGGAACGTAAACAACACCGAAGATCCGCCGTAACTCATTAACGGTAAAGGAATTCCGGTGACTGGCATAAAGCCGATGACCATGCCCACGTTGACCGCGATCTGGAAGGTCAACACCGCTACTACCCCCATGATAATGAGGGAGCCGGATAAGTCGGCGGCTGTTTGTGCGTTCTGAATCAAACGCATCAATATGAAAAAGTATAACAGCAGCACTGAAAGCGCGCCCACGAAGCCGTGCTCCTCGCTGAAGGCGGCAAAGATGAAGTCGGCATGGGGGATGGGAAGGAAGTCGCCCTGGGTCTGGGTTCCCTTGGCCGCGCCCTTGCCCCACACGCCGCCGGAGCCGACGGCGATCTTGGATTGCAGAAGCTGGTACCCGGCGCCCTTGGGATCGCTGCCGGGGTCGATGAAGCTTGTCAGCCGCGCCTTCTGGTAGGGCTTGAGCAGCTTGCCGCTCATCCATACACCGGCCACCAATGCCAAAGCGCAGGTGCCCAGAACCAGCGCCTGGCGAAGGTTGATGCCGCCCAGGAGGAGTCCGGCGATCAGAATCGGCGTGTAAGTGAGTGTTGTGCCCAGGTCGGGCTGCTTGAGGACCAGCAGCATGGGAATGCCAACCAGCACAAAGGCCTTGAAGATGTCCTTCGAGGTAAGGCTGCGGCCGCCCAGGTTGGCAAAGTAGCGCGCCACGGCCAGAATCAGCACCAGCTTGACCCACTCGGAGGGCTGAAAGTGCATCGGGCCGAGCTTGATCCAGCGCTTGGCGCCCAAAACCTTTTGTCCCACCGCCAGCACCGCAACCAGCGCCGCAAGGCAGATGCCATAGGCCCAGGGAACGAGGTCGATCAGTTTGTGGTAGTCGATCTTGGAGAAGAGAAACATCGCCGCCAGGCCACCCGCGATCCAGTAGAGCTGCTTTGTGTAAAAGCCCATGTGCCCTGGGATCCAGACCTTCTGGTCGTTGAAGAAGCCGGCGGTTGCGGCGTACTTGGTGTGCAGCGTGGCCGAATAAATCTCAAACACCGAGATCGTGCATAGCGCCAGCACCATGATCAGCAGCGTCCAGTCGAAGTCGCGGAAACTCAAGATGCGGCGCATGGGGGCTATTGTCCCTTCCCTGAGCTTGCGAGTTGGGGCGCAGCCTTTGGCAGCTTCGCGGCGTCCGGCTTGGCGGCTCTCCCTGCGACAATCCGTCCGTCCTGAACGAGGAAGCGGCCGGCTTGCATCCGGGTTTGCGCACCAGCCTGTTCGGCGGTCCTGGAGCCGGAATCGGAGGCCGGCGCGGGATCGGCCCACACGGCGCTCATCTCCACCGGGGGCGCCGCCTTCACCGGCTGCAGGTTATGCGCCAGCCGCCGCTGCTTTTCCACATAGGCCGAAACAACCTTGGCGCCGATGCGGGCGGGATAGTAGCTGAACTCGCCATTCTGCCAGAGCACGGCGACCACCAGCTCAGGGTTGCGCCGGGGCGTGACGCCGACAAACCACACATTGGGATAGGTGGACCTGCCCTTCACTGTTTTGTCCAAAGCCTCGTGGCTCATCAGTTGCGCTGTTCCGGTCTTGCCGCCAAAGTCGATGCCCTCCAGGTGGGCCGAGCCGGCGGTATGAAAGTAGCCCGGCTGGGTCACGTCGTACATGCCGTCCGTGATGATGGTCCAGTTGTCCCGATCGACGGGGATGTACGTTTCGCCCGATCCCGGATAACTGTCGAGCAATTCCTTGCGGAAGTCCGCGGGAAGCTGATCGGGGAACACCACGTGAGGCCGGACCATGTGCCCGCCCGAGGCGATGCCGCCGATGATGCGCGCCAGTTGCAACGGCGTCGCCTCCACGGCGCCCTGCCCAATGGCTACGTCGAGGGTTTCGTCCGGATACCAGCGGGCATGGTAGTTCTTCAGCTTCCACTGCGCTGAGGGCATCAGGCCCGCCAGTTCGCCGGGCAGGTCGATGCCGGTCTTCTGGCCGTAGCCGTATTCAGTGGCGTATTTGGCGATTCTGTCGATGCCCAGCCTGTCGCCCAGCATGTAAAAGAACGTGTCGCACGAGAATGGAATGGCATTGTGAATATCCACCGCGCCGTGGTGCTCGTCGCAGTGGTGGAAGAAGCCGTATGGGCCCCATCCGCCCGCGCAGTTGATCTTCATATCCTGCGCTATCCCCTCTTGCAGGCCCGCCACCGACATGAGAATCTTGAAGGTCGAGCCGGGAGCCAGTTGGGCCTGGATGGCCTTGTTCATCAGCGGGCGGTTGGGATCGTTGACGAGCTGATTCCAGTCGGATCGGTTGATGCGCACGGCGAAGGCATTGGGATCGAAGCTGGGCCGCGAGACCATGGCCAGAATCTCTCCGTTGCGGGGATCCATGGCCACGATGGCGCCGTTGCGGCTGCCCAGCGCGAGTTCGGCCGCGCGCTGCAGGTCGTTGTCGATGGTCAGCCGCAGATCCTGGCCGGGCTTCGCGTGCTGTATGCCCAGATAGCCTACCTCGCGGCCGTGGCTGTCCACAACCACGTCGCGGGAGCCGTCCTGGCCGCGCAGCAGTTCGTCGTAGGTCTCCTCGACGCCGGCCTTGCCTACCACGTCGCCCGGCTCGTCGGCCGCATAACGTTGGCTGTTGAGATCCTCCTCGCTGACCTCGCCCACGTAGCCGATCAGATGGGCGGCAAAGCCGTCGCGGGGATAGAGGCGGCGCTCCTCGTCGATGGTCTCGAGTTCGGGAAGCTCGTTGCGGTGCGCCTCGATGAACGCTTTTTCGTCGTCGGTGACCTCGAGCTTGATGGGGATGGGCTGGTAGCCGGGCGCGGCGCGATAACGGCGCAGCGTGGCGCGCAACTGCTCCAGATCGAGATGCAGGCCCTTGGCGATCAGGGGCAGATCGGCGTCCACGTCCCAGTTCTGTTCGCGGACCAGGAAGCAAGAGACCGACGGGTAGTTGTCCACCACCAGCCGGCTCTCGCGATCGAAGAGCTTGCCGCGCGGGGCCAGCACCGGCTCCTTGCGGACGCGATTCTGCTCGGCCTGAAGGCGGAAGTTCTCCGTGTCCAGTATCTGAAGCCGCCACAGCCCCGCCGCCAGCGCCAGCATCATGAGCAGAATGCCGTACTGCACCACAGTCAGCTTGAGGGTGGAGAGTTTCTCGCCGCGGTTGATCCTGCCGGAATCCATCTGCCTACGCCTTAGAATAACGCCGTCTCGTTTCCGCCAGTGCCATGTTCATTCGTTGCACGTCAATCGGGCGTCTTCCACCCGACTCAGATTCTTTCCCTAGTCCCTTAGTCCCTAGTCCCTGATCCGCAAGCGATCGAGCGCCGGAAACAGCACGAAAGCGATCAACGCGTTGCCTGCGGCCTTGAATAGCTCCGTGAACCACGGCAACTCCAGTTCCATGCCCAGCAGGATGCGGTAGACGAAGAGATACACCGCGCCGGAGAACATCGAAAGCAGAAAGCAGAGCATCATGCGGACGGTGAAGTTCTCCACGTCGATGCGAACGCCGAACGACGCGGCCAGAAAGCCCACCAAGGTGTTGGCGATGCCATTGACGCCGATGGCGTGATGGGTGAGCGCATCCTCGAAGAGGCCCATCGCCGCGCCCATGAGCGTGCCCTGAATGGGGCTGCGCCGGCCCAGAACAAAGTACACGGTGACCACCAGCGGAAGGTCGAACCAGGTATAACGGCCCAGAAGCCGGGGCAGCCAGGCCTGCAGCACCAGGGCACCGAGCGGCGCCAGAGCGTAGACCAGCATCGGATAGCGGCGAATCTCAAGATCGCGGCGGAGGTCTGCGCCAAGGAAGGACATGCCTATGGATTCCTCCCCGGATTGGCTTGCTGGGTCTCGGTTGGCTGGCTGGGCTTGGATTCAGGCTTGGGGGCGGGTTTGGTTGCGGCGCCGCCCGATTGCGAAGCGCCGTCTTCCTGACTGAGCTTCGCGGAGGCGGGCGGGATCGGCTTCGCATCCCCGGCCGGAGCGGAGTTTGCGTTCGCTGGAGTATCCGCCCCAGCTCCCGGCGTAAACCGGTCCGGATGCAGCGCCTGGGGCGGATGCGCCACGGGATTGGGATTGGAGTTGTCGAGGAGCGGCTGCTGGTCAGGTGGAAGATTGGGGTCGATCAGGCCGGGAAGCCGCGCGGCCATCTCCGCCGTTGCCTTCTTCTGCGCCGCAATGGCTGCGGCTTCCGGACCCTTCAGCGCCTCGCTGGCGGCCAGGTCCTGCTGCTGCTCGGGCGAGAAGCGCGGCTCGCTGTCGGTAATAACCAGAACCTCGTCTAGGCGGTCAAGACGGGCGCTCGGCTTGACGATGACCTCGATGAAGGAGTCGCGCTCCGGATCGCGGACGACCTTCTCGACCACGCCCACCGGCAGTCCTCGCGGGAAGATCATGTCGCCGCCGGAGGTGAGCACTTTTTCGCCCGGCTGGATGCGGTTGTCGGCCAGGATGCCGACAATTTGAGGCTGGCCGGCTGCGTTGCCGCGCAGGACGCCGCGAATTCGCGTGCTCTCAAGAATCACCCCCGCGCCGCTGGTCTGGTCGTTGATGGCCAGCACCTGCGCCGAACGCGGGAAGACCTCGCGGACCTTGCCGACGATGCCGTCCGCGGTAATCACCGCCATATCGCGGCCCAGGCCGTCGGCCGAGCCTTTATCCAGATAGAAGACGCGCGACTGATCGTTGCCGCTGGTGCCGATGGCCTGGGCGGCAACGGTCTTATAAATGTACTTCTGTTGGAAGGCGACCATAGCCTGCAAGCGCTGGCCCTGGCGGGCATCCTCAAGCAGGGCGGCCTGCTCCAGCCGCAGCCGGTCGACCGTCGCTTGCAGATCCCGGTTCTGCTGCCGGACGTGGCGCAGGTCGATATAGTTCCCCCACACGCTCTCGACGCCGAGCTTGGCGCCGTGGATAATCCGCTCCGGAGGCGTGACCACCACATTCGCCCACAGGCGGATGAGGCGCACGCCGGAGCCGTCCGGAGCGTCGTAGGTGTTCGCTCCGGCAACCGGGTGCCGCACCTGCACGGCCAGGCCGATGACCTGCGCCAGCAGGACGGCCAGCAGCACCAGCGGATTCCGATAGCGGATGAAGAACGATTCCATGGCGAAGGCTCTGGCTGAGAGGGGCGAAAGAGAAAGCAAGAGCAACACCAGTATACTGACGGCCACATGCAGTGGGGCCGACTGCCATCTCCGCGGCAAAAAAACCGGGGTCGGGGAATAGAAGCCAAGGACCAGCGAATGATGCGGAGTGAATACCGGTTGCATCATTGCGAATTTGTAGTTATACTATTGTAGTGAGCGGAATCCGTTTTGAATGGGACGAGGCAAAGAACCGCGCCAATCATCGCAAGCACGGCCTCAGCTTTGAAGACGCCAGCGAGGTGTTTCGGGACCCGCTCTTCGTTTCCTTGAAGGACCGCATCCAAGATGGGGAGCAGCGCTGGCAAACTTTTGGCAAGGTCGGCAGCAGTTTGTTGGTGGTGGTGGCGCACACCGTTCGGGAAGAAGATTGGCACGGTACGACAAGAGAGGTGATTCGCATCATCTCGGCTCGATATGCATCGCGAAAGGAGAGACAACGTTATGAGCACGAAAATGGTTAGTTATACGCTGGAGACGCTGCCGCCTCTGACGGAGGAGGATCGGGCAAATCTGCGGGCGCTGGCGCAGCGGCCCGATAGCGAAATCGACTTTAGCGACATTCCCGAGATGACCGACGAGGAGTGGAAGAATGCGGAGCGCGGGCACTTCTATCGTCCGGTGAAGCGCCAGATCACCGCGCGCGTGGATGCGGATGTGCTGGCGTGGCTCAAGTCGCAAGGCAAGGGCTACCAGTCGCGCATCAATGCGATTCTGCGCCGGGAGATGCTGACGGCGATGAGGGCAGCGGCAGCGAAATGGCCACCTGCGGTGGGGCCAACTAATCGAGGTTGATTGAACGGACGGCAGAACCGCCCTTGGGAAGTCAAGACGGCCTAGATGATCGCTGTTTGAGCTAAGTTGATCTGGAGAGGATTTAACTATGGAACCAGTATTTGAAGATCAATTCACCGCATTTATTGACCTTTTAGGATTCAAGAAGGCTATCCTCAAGGGAGATGAGAATACAATTTCGAATATCAAACTTCTTCTGACTGACTTATCAGAACTACGCGGTGATTTCAGTTTCACATCTGAAGGTACAAGAACAGTTCAGACAAGCCGGGTAAGACCAACGGTCAGTGCCTTTTCAGATTGTATTCTAATCAGCTATCCATTGAGACAATTCTCGAAAGAGCTAAAAGATGAAGCTCCACTTACGCTAACTTATGTACTGAGCGATTTTAGCTTCTTACTCACACAGATAGCGGCAACTGCTCTCCGTAGCGGACTCCTGGTGCAAGGTGGAGCAACAGTCGGTAATCTATATCACAAAGGTGGCGTCGCGTTCGGCAAAGCGCTTATCCGCGCTTATGAAATTCAATCCACTGTCTCCGTGTACCCACGAGTGATCCTATCGACCGAGTGTGCAGCTCGGTTGCAGTCCCTCGAAGTGCAAACAGGTTCCATCGCGAAGTGTGACGACGGGTTATATCATTTTGACTATTTCAGCGGACTGGCGCGGGCCGCTGGTGGTGTCGCGTGGATTCAGTTTGTCAACGATACTATCAACAGGAATCTTTCCGATCTTAGGAAGCAAACTGAACCAGAAGAAAAAGCAATAGCCAAATGGGAATGGTTTGGTCGTGAGTTTAGAAACCGGGTGGAGTGGTCGAAATCACACCCTCCGATGGTAAGTTGCGGTGCAGTTCCACTCTCGAATTCTCCAGGCTCCATTTCTGAATCTTGGGAAACCAACTGATCTCTGATCCCTGATCTCTGACCCCTGCCGTTAGTCGATCTTGATCTTGCGCAGCAGCCGGAAATCGGAGAGCATCTTGCCTGTGCCCAGCACCACCGAGGCCAGCGGATCGTCGGCCACCGAGACGGGCAGCCCGGTCTCTTCGCGGATGCGCTTGTCCAGGTTCTTGATCAGCGCGCCTCCGCCGGTCAGCACGATGCCGCGGTCGCTGATGTCGGCCGAAAGCTCCGGCGGCGTGCGCTCCAGCGCCACCCGGATGGCGTTCATGATCACCGCGATGCACTCGCCCAGCGCCTCGCGAATCTCGCTGTCGTCGATGGTGATGGTCTTGGGCACGCCCTCGATCAGGTTGCGCCCCTTGATCTCCAGATGCAGCGGCTTGTCCAGCGGGTAAGCCGAGCCAATCTCGATCTTGATGTGTTCCGCCGTCCGCTCGCCGATCAGCAGGTTGTACTTGCGCTTCAAGTAGTTGGTGGTGGCCTCGTCCATCTGGTTGCCGGCCATGCGCACCGAGCGCGAGTACACAATGCCGGAGAGCGAAATGACCGCAATGTCGGTCGTGCCGCCGCCGATGTCCACCACCATGTTGCCCGAGGGCTCGGTGATCGGCAGTCCCGCGCCGATGGCCGCCACCATGGCCTGCTCCACCAGGTAGACCTCGCTGGCCTTGGCGCGGTAGGCTGAGTCCTCCACCGCCCGCTTCTCCACCTGCGTAATTTCGCTGGGCACGCCGATCACGATGCGCGGATGCACCAGCATCTTGCGGTTGTGCGCCTTCTGGATGAAGTAGTTGAGCATCTTTTCGGTGACCTTAAAGTCGGCGATCACGCCGTCCTTCATGGGTTTGATGGCCACGATGTTGCCGGGCGTCCGGCCCAGCATCTCCTTGGCCGCCGTGCCCACGGCCTCCACCTCGCCGGTGTTCTTGTTGATGGCTACAATCGAGGGTTCGTTGACAACGATGCCCTTGCCGGCGGCGTAGACCAGTGTGTTGGCGGTGCCGAGATCGATGGCCAGATCGCTCGAGAACATGCTGAACAGCGAACGCAGGCCGTGCGACCGCGGAGAGCGGGATGGATAACCGTTCGATGACATTGGGGGCTTGGCTCTACCTCAACGCTTATTGTACGGCCAACGGGCGCGGGCTGCATCGAAAGCCGGAAAGCCAACGAAAAGAAGCAACGCCGGGGTAAACAGCGCCGGCCATTCCCCCTTTGACCCACCCCCCGAACGGGCTGCATGTCAGCCGCAAAAATGCGCTGGCAGGCATGACGCTGCGCCTCCCCATTGACCTGCGCGAATCGGTCACCGAAGAGTCTCGCGTAAAGGGCGATCTGGGCAAGATCGCCCTTTCAACGATTGGCCTTCGGACGCCACCCCATCCTCACCCCATGGCGTGAGGGTCGGGGGCCGTCTTCAGGCTCTTGTGGTGGCGCACGTCCGCCCCTTGCACCCAGAAGATCACGTCCTCGGCAATGTTCGTGGCGTGGTCGGCCACCCGCTCCAGCGCGCGGCTGATCATCAGCGCGTTCAGCGCCTGCGGAGCCAGGTGGCTTTGCTCTTCCATCACCCTGGTCAGCGACTTGTAGGCCGCCCGGTTCATCGCGTCCACGGCGTCGTCCATAGTGAGCACGTTGAGCGCCATCTCGGCATCGCCTTCGATGAAAGACTGAATGCTCTTGCGCACCATCTCGGCAGCCAGCGACGCCATCTTGGGAATATCCACCGGCAGATCGGCCGCCGCCATCTGCTCCATGTTCCGCACCCGGTCGCTGATGCTCTTGGCCGCGTCGCCCACCCGCTCCAGGTCGGCATTGATCTTGATCACGCTCAGGATGAAGCGCAGATCGATGGCCATGGGCTGCTCCATGGCTAGCAGGTCCAGGGAGGACTGATCGATCTCCCGCTCCAGGCGGTTGATGGCGATCTCGCTCCGGCTCACCAGGTCGCAGATGGAAAGGTCGCGCACGCGATAAGCCTCGATGGCGCGCTGAATGGCCTGCTCGGCCAGCCCGGCCATCACCAGCAGTTGCTCCTTCAAATCGTCGAGGCTTTGCTGAAAGCGTATGCGCGTCATCCGAACCTGCCTGTGATGTAATCCTCGGTGCGCTTGTCGCTGGGGTTGGTGAATATCTTGTGGGTCGAGTCGAACTCCACCATCCGCCCGTTCAAGAAGAAGCCCGTCTTCTCTGCCACGCGCGCCGCCTGCTGCATGTTATGGGTCACAATCACAATAGTGTACTGCGACTTCAACTGGAAGATAAGATCTTCGATCTTCGCGGTCGAAACCGGGTCCAACGCCGAGGCCGGCTCATCCATCAGCAGCACCTCGGGGTCCACGGCCAGCGCCCGCGCAATACACAGCCGCTGCTGCTGCCCGCCGCTCAAGCTGGCCCCCGACTTCTTCTTCAGGTCGTCCTTCACCTCGTCCCACAACGCCGAATTCTTCAGCGACTTCTCCACGATCTCGTCCAGCGCGCGATGGTTGCTGTAGCCGTTCAGCTTCAGCCCCGCCGCCACGTTGTCGTAGATGGACATGGTGGGAAATGGATTGGGCCGCTGGAAGACCATGCCCACCCGCCGCCGGATCTCCACCGGATTGGCGTCTTCATAGATATCCAGATCGCCGATGCGCACTGTGCCCGTTACGCGCGCGATGGGATTGGTCTCGTGCATGCGGTTCAGGCAGCGCACAAACGTGCTCTTGCCGCAGCCCGACGGGCCGATCAGCGCCGTTGCGTGGTTGCCCGGTATATTCAGATTGATGTCCTGAAGGCTGTGATTGGTCCCATACCACGCATTCAGGTTGACTACCTCGATGCCGACGCCCACTTAGCTCGCTCCCTTCAGAACGCCGCGGCTGGTCACGTACCGGACCAGCGATACCGCAAACACAATCAGCACAATCAATACCAGCGCCCCTGCCCATGCCAGCCGGTGCCAATCGTCGTAGGGTGAGAGCGCATAAACGTAAATCTGCAAGGGCAGCGCCGCAATAGGCTCGCTGAGCTTACCGCTCCATCCCACATTGCCAAAGGCCGTAAAGATCAGCGGCGCCGTCTCGCCCGCCACGCGCGCAAAGGCCAGCATACATCCAGTGATGATTCCCGGCGAAGCCGTCCTGACCGTGATGGCCAGCACCGACCGCCAGTTGGGAACGCCCAGTGCCAGAGCCGCTTCGCGCACCGCGTTTGGCACCATCAGCAGCATCTCTTCGGTGGTGCGGCATACGGTCGGAATCATCATGATGCCCAGCGCCACGCCGCCGGAGAAGGCCGAAAAATGCCCTTGCGGAACCACCACCAGCGAGTATGCGGCGATTCCCATGACGATGGACGGAACCCCATTCAGCACATCGGCGGTAAAGCGAATGGCGTTGGCCAGCTTGGTTCCCCGCCCGTACTCGGCCAGAAAGATGCCCCCGCTGATGCCCACCGGAACACCGATCAGGCTGGCCAGCCCGAGCAGAATCGCCGACCCCGCGATGGCGTTGGCCATGCCGCCGCCGGTCTCGCCCACCGGCTTGGGAACCTCGGTAAAGAAGGCCCAGCTCAGCGAACTTGCCCCCTTGTATATGAGATAGATGAAGATAGCCACCAGCGGCGCCACCACCAGAACGGTTGACAGAACAGCCAGTCCCGTCGCCGCCCCATCGGTCAGCGTCCGTATCCGAGCGCGCATTTTGTGTTCTGCCGGCAGTTTATCTTCTCCCGCCTATTCCCTAGTCCCTGACCCCTGATCTCTGGCCCCTGTCTTTCAATGCGCCTGCGCGGGCGCTCCGCGCGTTACCGCCCACACCAGCAGCCGGGCAAATGCATTCACCACAATCGTCACCGCAAACAGCGCCAGACCAATCTCCATCAGCGCGCTCAGATGCAGGTCGCCTGAAGCTTCGGCAAACTCATTGGCGATCACCGACGCCATCGTGCTTCCATTGGCCAGCAGCGAGCGGTGAATCTCCGGGCTGTTGCCAATCACCATGGTCACCGCCATGGTCTCGCCCAGCGCCCGCCCCAGGCCCAGAATCACAGCGCCCACAATCCCGATCCGCGCATTGCGCAGCACGCCCATGCGGATCATCTCCCAGCGCGTTGCGCCCAGCGCCAGCACCGCCTCGCGCTGCGAGATCGGCACCGCGCTCATTACCTCCCGAGTCAGCGATGAGATAATCGGCAAAATCATGACGGCCAGAATCACGCCAGCCGCAACAAAGCCCAGCCCGGTTGGATTGTCGTCGCCGAAGAATCCCGTCCAGCCCAGCAGCCGGATCAGCCACGGATTGGTATGCTCCCTGAGCAGCGGCACCAGCACAAACACCGCCCACAATCCATAGATCACGCTGGGAATGGCGGCCAGCAGCTCGGTGATGAAGGCCAGCGGCCCGCGCAAGGCCCGCGGACACATCTCGGTCAAAAACACGGCCAGGCCGATCGCCAGTGGAACCGCGATCAGCAACGCCAGAAACGAGGAAACCAGCGTGCCATACAGAAACGGCAGCGCGCTGAAATGGCCATTCACCGGATCCCAGTACATGGGCAGCCTGGTGTAGGAATCGACATAGGCTGAAAAGAAGAATCCGAAGCCGAATTTGCTCCAGGCCAGTTGCGAACGCACCACCAGTTCAAAGGCGATCAGCACCACGATGCCAAAGATGCTCAGCGCGCTGGCCACCATCAGCCATTGGAATCCCCGGTCGGCAATCGCCGAGTTGCCCCGAGACAGCAGGAACGCGCGAATCGCCGAAGACTCGACCGCGCCCGCCTCAGCGGGCTTGCCCCCGCCGGAAGAATCCGGTTCAGGCTGAAGTTGAACTTGGGAGATTCGAATCTCGGGCACGAGGGCGTTCACCTCACTCAGGCTACCGGGCCGATGTGAATAGAAGGTTACAACGCTGATAAATCAAGCGCATACAATCGCAAAATCCCAGCCCGAAGCGTTGACTTCCCCTGCGTCTTCGTCTTCCAACAGGCCCGCGCGCCGGTATCCGGGAGCCCCGATTCGATGCGCCCGGCATAGACCCCTCTTCGCCTTCGCCCTCACCGCCGGCGCCCGTCAAGCTGAGTCCCTCACTCCGTGCCCCCAGGCAGAATCGTGGCCCTGCCGGCAACTCTCGTCTTCAAAGCCAAGGTCTGTCGCCTCAAGCCCGGCGCTAATCCATTCAGGCAGTCATCCCGCCTCCATTCCATACTGTCGAATCGGGTCTTGCCAAAGCGGCGTTTCCGCGCCGCCGGGGACTTCGTTTTCTCTCACAGGCCCAGCAGCGGCGATTCCGCACAGGCCAACAGCAAAATCGATGTATTAGGGGTGGAATGCCGTTTCCGATCCAGGTAAAACGTGTTACAACTCCTACATGGCACAGGGAAGAAGTTCGACGCCATCGGGACATGTCAACCTGAGAATGCTCGCCGAGCATCTGGGCCTGTCGCAAACCACTGTTTCGCTGGTCCTGAACGACTCGCCCTCCGCCAAATCCATCCCCCAGGAGACCCGCGGCCGGGTCATGGAGGCGGCCGAGCGGCTCAACTATCGCCCCAACTACTTCGCCCGCTCGCTGCGCCAAAACCGCTCCATGAGCGTGGGCGTGCTGGCTCCCGACCTCAGCGAGGGCTACTTTACCAGCGTCATGAGCGGCATCGTCCAGGAATTGACCGCCGCTCGCTACTTCTACTTCACCGCCTGCCACGACTGGAAGCGCGATCTGATCGAGAAGTACCCGCGCATGCTGGTGGAGCGCGCCGTGGATGGCTTTCTGCTCCTCAACACCCCGGCCGACCACATCTCGGTCCCGGTTCCGGTGGTGGCGATTTCAGCCCATTGCACGGCTGAGGGCGTGACCAACATTGTCCTCGATCATCATCTGGCCGTGGAGCAGGCTCTCACCCACCTGCACTCGCTCGGCCACCGCCGCATCGCCTTCATGCGCGGCCCTCGCGCCATTCCCGATTCCGAATTTCGCTGGGACGCCATCCAGCAGGTGGCGCGCGAAATCAATCTCAAGATCGATCCCGCGCTCGTCATCCGCATCGACTCCGCCGGATGGTCGATGAAGGACGGGCATCACCCCATGGCACCCGAAATCGGCTACAAACCCATGCAGGCCCTGCTCGGAAGAACCCGCGACTTCACCGCCATCTTCTGCTTCAACGACATCGCCTCGATCGGCGCCATCCGCGCCCTCAAGGACGCCGGACTCTCCGTCCCGGGCGATGTCTCCGTGGTCGGCTTCGACGACATCCAGTCCGCGGCCTACTCCACTCCCTCGCTCACCACTGTCCGCCAGCCGCTCCTCGATATGGGCAAGCGCGGCGCCCAGATCCTGCTCGATCGCATCGCCAACCGCGAAAGCAAATACCCCTCCGAGATCGTCATGGCCACAGAGCTGGTCGTCCGCGAGTCCACCGGCCCGGCGCCCGAAAAAGGCCACGCCTGAACACCACCAATCTGTCGGATGGCGCGAATCTCGTCCGCCGCGGCGAACGAGACTTGGGAAGGCACGAGCCCCTGACCCCTGATCTCTGATCCCCTACTCCAGCATCTGCAAATCCAGCGGCTCTTCCAGCAGGCAGTCCATTGTCTTGATGACGGCCAGCGCCCGTTGCAGCACCGACGACTTGCACGGCTCCACGGTGACCACAAAGGGCAGCGCGTGGTGCGGATAGCCGGCCTTTTGCACGATAGCGCGGATGTTGATGCGTTCCTTCGCCAGGGCTCCGGTGATCTCGTGCACAATCCCCGGCCGGTCGTAAACCAGGAAGCGGATGAAATGGGGAACCTCGAACTCGCCGCTCACCCGCGCCGGGGCCGCGGGAAGTTCAACCCGCCGCGAGCCGTGCGCAAGCGCCAGCAGGTCGCTGACCACAGCCACCGCCGTGGGATGCCCGCCCGCGCCGTGGCCGGAAAAGACCACATCCCCGCCGTAATGGCCGGTGAGGATCACCATGTTCTCCGTGCCCCGCGACCATGCCAGCGGCGAATGCAGGTCCACGAGCATCGGCCCCACCGTGGCCGCGACTTGGTCCAGAGCCCGCTCGGCCCGCGCCACCTGCCGGATGGTGCAGCCCAGATCGCGCGCGTAACTGAAGTCCACGGCGGTGATCGAGGTGATGGGCCGGGGAACGATCTCCTCCGGGTCCACCTCCACGCGCAGCGCCAGGCGCATCAGAATGGCCAGCTTGGCGCGCGCGTCGAATCCGCCCACATCTTCGGTCGGGTCGGCCTCGGCATAGCCCTTGGCCTGCGCCTCTGCCAGCACCGCCGCGTACTCCGCTCCCGCCTCCATCTTGCTGAGGATGAAGTTGCAGGTGCCGTTCAAGATTCCTTCAATGCGCTCGATCCGATCCCCGGCCAACCCCTGTTCGAGGCCCGGAATCACCGGAATCCCGCCCGCCACGGCTGCGCCATACTTGAGCAGCCCGCCCTTGGCCGCGGCCAGCCGCTCCAGCTCCGCGCCGCGATAGGCAATCAGCTTCTTGTTGGCGGTCACCACGCATTTGCCGGCGTCGAGCGCGCGCCGCACCCAGCCGCCCGCGGGCTCAAGGCCGCCGGCCAGTTCCACCACCACATCCACATCCGAGGAGGCCAGCACCGCATCGGCGTCATCGGTCCACGCCACGCTCGACGGAACCCAATCCACGCGCCGGCGCGCCAGGCTGCGGCTGTAAATGTGGGTGAGTTCGAGCCCGTCTGGTTTGGACTCGACCAGAATCCGCGCCACCGAGCTGGCCACCGTCCCAAAGCCAAACAACGCTACGCGCAATGGGCGCTGAATTCCAGACTCGTTGCGGGGCTCCCGCGCTGCCTGCCCAGGAACTTCTTGCTGCGATACGGACACATTCACATCAGACACCGGCTTTTCCCCTCATTGCGCTGATTAAAACGCTGAATAACCCGATGATACCCGACCGCCGCGTCGAATTCATCAAGGCGCGCCCGAATTCCGCCGCGGCCGATCCGCTGACCGGCTGACTAGCTGACTCGCTAACTCCGCTACAAGACAAACAGTCCCGGCAGCGCTTCCCCGGCCTTGCCCTCCACCACCTGCGTAAACGCCGAGGCGTTCATCGGCGGCTCCGGTCCCACGTACACGGTGCGCGCGCCGCCCTGCCGCGCCCAATGGACAAAGCTGGCCGCCGGATAAACCGACCCCGAAGTCCCTACCACCACCATCAGCGTGGCCTTGGCGATCTCCTGTTGAATCCGATCCATCTCCAGCGGAATCTCGCCAAAGAAGACGATGTGCGGGCGCAGCCGCCCGCCGCAGGCACAGCGGCCCACCTCGTCCAGGCTGCGATAAATGGCGCGATCCTCGACCGGCTTGCGTCCGCACTCCCGCTCGCAGCGCGCCTTGGTCAATTCCCCGTGCATGTGGACCAGGCGCACCGAACCCGCCCGCTCATGCAGGTCGTCCACATTCTGCGTGCAGAGAAAGAAGCGGTCGCCCAGTCGCGCCTCCAACTCGGCGAGCGCAACGTGCGCCGGATTCGGCTCAGCCTTGGCGCCATCCTTCCGCCGCCCCGAGTAAAACTCCCACACCAGCCCCGGATTGCGCTGCCAAGCCTCCGGGGTGCACACGTCCTCGATCTCGTGCCCCGCCCACAACCCGTCCGACGCGCGAAAGGTAGGCAGCCCACTCTCCGCGCTGATGCCCGCGCCCGTGAGGACGAAGACGCGATCTACAGGCGTGATGGAAACCTTAGTCATGGTTTTCTTTCCAGTTGTCAGTTATCGGTTATCGATTTCACGATACAACAACGGTCCGTGGTTCGCAGTTTCCCGAGTCACACAAACGAGACTTGGGGCACCTGGCACACTTTGGCGATGACCAGGCGAGCCACACCTCATATTATTGTCGATCTCCGGATTTTCCATGAGGTAGCTTTTCAGAAATGGTAAATGCAGCGCTCTTGTTGAGCCTTGCTTCCTTTCTGAAATGCAGGTCATGAAAGACAATCTCTCCATCTTCATTCACAGCAAGATGTTCTTGCTGTATCATATGTTGCTTCTCAATTTCACAAATATCACAATAAACCACCCTATAAGTGACATTGATCTCAGCCCCTGTGCGTTTCCAGCTGCCAAAACATACGGTCTGCGAATCCCCATAGCTGATTTCCATCTTATCGTCAGTCTGGTTAATCGAGCCTTGTACTATCCCAAATCTTCCGTCTCTAAAGAAATAGAGGACTTCTGTTGTCGTCCATTTTTGATTTTTGTGAAAGTCATCCTGCGTCCAATTAACCTTCGAGACAATCCACGCACCTGGAACATCCTTTGCTTTGGTCTGACCAAAGCAGACGCTCGCGGCAAGAACAAGTAAAACTGCTAGAAGCTGTTTCATAACCTGATTCGGGATCAAGATAGGTACTTGGCGTTTGAGTTGGCAGCGAGCGATAAAGTGGCAGGAGGAAGCGCAGATGCCACGTGGCGCTCCGATGCTGACCGA
>Ga0187863_10000089_pt1 | contig 80154 bp, 69 predicted proteins | sample June2016WEW_11_1_FD_132975 | JGI IMG/M metagenome (GOLD analysis project Ga0187863, IMG submission 132975) | Peatland microbial communities from SPRUCE experiment site at the Marcell Experimental Forest, Minnesota, USA - June2016WEW_11_10 | ecosystem: Environmental > Terrestrial > Soil >...
CAGCGTGTACTGGTCTTCCACCGGCACCTCGTAGAGCTTCACGTCCGGCCTGGTGTTCTGGATGTAGGTCTCCACCAGCGGCGTGCGCTGCTGGATGTTCTTGATCAGCACCTTCTCCCGCCCGATGGCCCTTTCCACCAGCGCCGCCTGCTCGGGCGTGAGCTGGTGCGCCTGCTCGAACTTCGGCGCCTTCTTTGCGTACGCGCAGGCCGCACCCAGGGTAATGATCAAAAAAGGGAGAGATAGCTTCCGAAACGTCATGTCAAGCTCCTAGGTTTGTTCTTGCAATTCTGCCTCTGTCCGCAAACTCCTATTCGGCAGCGCGCGGCTGAGTCGAGCCGTGTTCCTGTGTGCAGTCTAAATGCTAAGCCAGTTGGAACGTGATGACGATGGTTGTGGTCAGGTCGATCGGCTGTCCGTTGCGGGTGGCTGGCCGGAAGTGAATCTGCTGCGCCACGCGGCGAGCCTCTTCGTCCAGGCCGTGGCCCAGCCCATGCACCACATTTTGCACCACCACCCGGCCGCTGGAGGTAAAGGTAACGCGCAAAACAACATCGCCCTGGACCTTCAACTGGCGGGCTTCACTGGTGTAATCCGGGACCGGCTTGGAAACGATCTCCAGATTGGTGGTGACCACCGACTCAACCGCCTTCTGGACCGGCACAGCCACGGCGACGGTAGGAATGCCGGCCGAGGCCACCTTGCCGCCCGTGTAGCTGCTGGCCGGAACTGCGGCTGTGGCGGGGATGCCGGCCGAGGCCACCCTGCCCACCACCCCGTAGTTGGAACCGGACTTGAGCCCATTGCCGATGCCGGTCGAGCCAACCACCCCATGGGGCGCTATGGCCGGACCCTTCATGCCGCCATACGGATTGCCAATCGCCGCGATGGTGGCCGGTCCCCTGGCGTTGGGATTGGGCGTCACGCCGAAGGTCTCGCCAAGATGCACTGGAGCCGTCGAGGGCTTGACGTGGCTGTCTTGCGCCGGCATGGCCGCCGTAAGAGCAGCCTTGGGCTGCGGAGCCAGAATCACCGAAGGCTTGGCTTCCTTGATCGTCGGCAACGCCAGCTTGGCTTCCATCTGGATCGGCTTCAGATCCGGCTTGGGTTCCGGCCGCGGCACGTGGATCTTCGGCAGCTCAAGCTGGATGTCGGGCGGCTTGGGCTGTTCGATCTTGGGCGGCTCGGGCAGCTTGACCTTTTCGGGAGGTGGCTCGGGCTTGGGGACGACCAATACCGTCATCTCGTACTTGTGCTCCTCGATCACCCGCTTGGCCGTCGCTCCCACATAGAGCGCCAACGCCAGCATCAACCCGTTGATCGCCATGCTGGCGATAAACGAGCCGAGCGAACGCTCGGGCTCGGGGAGCAAACCGAGCGCGGGCCTGCCTGGGGAATCATGATCGCGCATTATTCAAACCTCGTCTGCGTCCGCTGGGAGGGAGCGTAATCGCTTCTTCTGTCCCACGTGGACCTGCTCAACCCAAGGCGGATTGCCGGCTGCATAAACCCAATAGACTGCGATATGCAACCATTTTACTCGAACCGCGGCAGATAGAAAAGCCTTGAATCCCTCTCTGCCCGAAAGAAACGCAAAAAAACCACTTTACACCCATCGAATGCCACCGGCGCCGATGCCATCCGAAAAGATTGCGACGCGTGCGCCATGCCGCATGGCCAGCCGTTCTTCCGGCGGTCTGAGGCTGGAGTCGGGTTCCAGCCTGACCACACTGTAATAGACTCAAGTTAAACCAATGCGTTCCTGAAAGGGCGGTTTATTTGTGAAGATATTGGTCACAGGCGGTGCGGGGTACATAGGCGGTACTGTGGCTGGACTGCTTGCCGAATCGGGACATCGACCTGTCGTCTTTGACAACTTGAGTCACGGGAAACGCGATCTTCTGCCGACAGGGGTGGAATTTGTGGAGGGGGAACTGGCGGACCGGGCGGCTCTTGAAAACCTCTTCATCGCCGCCTCCAGGCAAGGCCAGCCCTTCGACGCCGTACTCCACTTTGCCGCGCTCATTGAAGCCGGTGAGTCCATGGTCCGGCCCGAGATATACTTCCGCAACAACACCGCCTCCACCCTCTCGCTGCTCGAGGCGATCCTGGCCCACGGTCCGCGCCGCCTGGTCTTCTCCTCCACCGCGGCCGTCTACGGGGAGCCGGAGTCGGTGCCCATCACCGAAGATGCCCGCCTTCTCCCCACCAATGCCTATGGGGAGTCCAAGCTGCTGGCGGAGCACATGCTTGCCTGGCTGAACAGGATTCACGGCCTGCGCTACGCCTCGCTGCGCTACTTCAATGTGGCCGGAGCACCCGAGGGACCGGGGGGCGTGACGCGCGGCGAGGCTCACGAGCCCGAGACGCACCTCATTCCCCTGGTTCTCGACGTCGCCCTGGGCCGGCGCGCCTCCATCAAGGTCTTCGGCGACGATTATCCGACGCCGGACGGAACCTGCATTCGCGACTACATCCACGTCTCCGACCTGGCCGACGCCCATCTGCTGGCTCTCGACGCGCTGGAGACCCGTGATCGCCTGATCTTCAACCTGGGCAACGGCCAGGGCTTCAGCGTCCGCGAGGTCATCGAATCAGCCCGCCGCGTGACCGGGCATCCGATTCCGGCCGAGGTCCATCCCCGCCGCCCCGGCGACCCAGCGGTGCTGATTGCCAGCTCGGAGAAGGCGATTCGCGAACTGGGCTGGAAGCCGAAGTATACCCAGCTCGACGAGATCGTCCACACCGCCTGGATCTGGCACCGGAAGCGGTACGCGTGAGCATAGCCTGAAAGAAAGTGTATGCTCGCGTAGTTACATTTATAGACACATTTGTGGTATACTGTAGTCGACGGCGGGAGACCGTTGGCTGTGCAGAAGACTCACTGCGCGGGACCGGGAGAGAAAGCGATTATGAATGAAAACTGTGTATTGGCAGTCGTCAAGCGGCATGAAGTTCGAAGCGGACAAAACAAAAGCTCATCAGAACCTGCGCGATCACAAGGTTCCATTCGTCAAGGCCAGCGAGGTCTTCAAGGATCACAGCAGGCTTGAGCGTCCAGACGCTTCCCGCGACTACGATGAGGAGCGGTTGATAGTAATCGGGCGCGTCGAGCAGACCGTCCTCCTTGTAGTCTTCACCCAGCGCGGGGAGAGGCTCCGCTTGATCTCCGCACGAAAGGCGAATCGCAATGAACAGCGAACCTACTGGACTGGTGACATATACGCTTGATTCCGACAATCCTCCTACCTTGACGGCTGAAGAGCGGAAGGCGTGGAAGGAACTTCAGGAGATGCCGGACGAGGCCATCGACTACAGCGATATTCCACCCCAACCTAGCACTGGCTGGCGGCGTGTCTCCGATCTGGTTCCAGAGGAGAACAAGCAGCAGATTACGCTACGCCTGGACGCCGATGTGCTCGAGTTCTTCCGCGCCACCGGGAGGCGCTATCAGAGCCGCATCAACGCGGCACTGCGGGAGTATGTGAACGCACAAAAAAGGGCTGTGCAGCGGGCGCGCTGAGCACAACCGAATAAATCAATCAAACTAATGTTCGCGCCCTGCCGTTTCCTTGCCCGCTTGCCGACTGTGCCCCTGTCCCAGTAAAGTGACTCCCACGCGGAGACCCCCTGGGAGGCCCTCCCAGGGTGCCGTGCGCAACCTCGATTTCCTTTCCCAAAGGACGCATCCATGTCTTCCGCGCCTCTCTCCCCGATTGCCAATCAGGACATCGACTCCACTCTGCGCGAGGACCGCGTCTTTCCGCCCCCGGCGGAGTTCAGCCGCAAGGCCCACATCAAGAGCCTCGAAGAGTACGAGGCGCTCTACAAGCAGTCCATCGGCGATCCGGAGAGCTTCTGGGCCGGAGTGGCCAAGGACTTGCACTGGTTCAAGCCGTGGGACAAGGTGCTGGAGTGGGATCTGCCCTGGGCGCGCTGGTTTGTGGGCGGCAAAATGAATCTCAGCTATAACTGCGTCGATCGCCACGCGCTCGGCGTCCGCCGCGACAAGACCGCCCTCATCTGGGAGGGCGAGCCGGGCGAGATTCGCCGCCTCACCTACGTCGAACTGCACGCCGAGGTGCAGCGATTTGCCAATGCCCTCAAAAGCCTGGGGATCAAAAAGGGCGACCGCGTCGCCGTCTACTTGGGTATGACTCCCGAGCTGGCCATTGCCCTGCTTGCTTGCGCGCGCATCGGAGCCGTGCATTCGGTCATCTTTGGGGGATTCGCGGCCAACGCCATCGCCGACCGCGTCAACGACTCGCAGTGCGTCGCCATTCTTACCCAGGACTCAAGCTACCGGCGCGGCAACGAGATCCAACTGAAACGAACCGTCGACGAGGCCATGAACGCCTGCCACACCGTGAAGCACGTGGTGGTTTACCGCCGCACCGGAAGCCCGGTGAATATGGTGGAGGGCCGCGACCACTGGTGGCACGATCTGATGGCTGCCGCCGCGCCAGACTGCCCTGCCGAGGAACTGGATTCGGAAGATCCGCTCTACATTCTTTACACCTCCGGCACCACCGGCAAGCCCAAGGGCCTGGTTCACACCACCGGCGGCTACGCGGTGCAAACCTACCTCACCGCGAAGTATGTCTTCGACCTGCGCGACGAGGACGTTTACTGGTGCACGGCCGATATCGGCTGGGTCACCGGCCACTCGTATGTGGTGTATGGGCCGCTGCAGAACGGCGCCACGGTGCTGATGTATGAAGGCGCGCCCAACTGGCCGGATTTCTCCCGCTTCTGGAAGATCGTGGACGACCACCGGGTGACCGTCTTCTACACCGCGCCCACCGCCATCCGCGCATTTATGAAGTGGGGCGACCAGCATGTGGAAAAGCACAAGCTGGACTCGCTGCGGCTGCTCGGCACGGTGGGCGAGCCCATCAACCCCGAAGCCTGGATGTGGTACCGCGAGAAGATCGGCCACAACCGCTGCCCGATTGTGGATACCTGGTGGCAGACGGAGACCGGAGCCATCATGATTGCGCCCATTCCCGGCGCGGTGGCCGCCAAGCCGGGCTCGGCCACGCGGCCCTTCTTCGGCATTCAGCCGGAGGTGGTCAACAGGCAGGGCGAGCCGGTCCCCGCGGGCCACGGCGGCCTGCTGGTCATCCGCAAGCCCTGGCCCTCCATGGCGCGCACCGTCTATGGCGATCCCGGCCGCTACCGCAAGACTTACTGGAGCGACGTGCCGGGCAGCTACTTTACCGGCGACGGCGCGCGCCAGGACGCCGACGGCTACTTCTGGCTGATGGGCCGAGTGGACGACGTGATCAACGTGAGCGGCCACCGCCTGGGAACCATGGAGGTGGAGTCGGCGCTGGTGGCGCATCCCAAAGTGGCCGAGGCCGCGGTGGTAGGCCGTCCCGACGAGCTCAAGGGCCAGGCCATCTCGGCATTCGTATCCCTTGAGAGCGGCAACCAGCCCAGCGAGGAACTGAAAGGCGAGTTGCGCAAGTGGGTCTCAAAGGAGATCGGCTCGCTGGCGCGGCCTGACGATATTCGCTTTACCGAGGCGCTGACCAAGACCCGCTCCGGCAAGATCATGCGCCGTCTGCTCAGGGAACTGGCCACCCACGGCGAGATCAAGGGAGACATCACCACCCTCGAAGACTTCACCGTAATCGCCAAGCTGCGCGAAGCGGAAGAGGGCTGAGCACGGCTTCAAAACTTCCGGGCCCCGCGGCGTTTCCCAGTACTAATCCCCGCAATAATTGCATAAGGGAAGGTCAGATTTCGGTTGGCGGTAAAGAACGCTCTGGACTACATGAGTTTTTCGGGCGAGGGTAAGATAAACTTGCATGAGTGACTCTGGACTTTGCGAACCCCCGGTCATTCAGGCTTCTGGATAACAAGTGGCCCATGGGTTCGTCCCTGATGTGGTGAAACCTAAGGGTGGTTTGCCTTACGGGAGGAAACATTCGTGGCACCGATTCTTCTCTGGCTGATCATGTTTCTCTGCCTGGTGATCTCGGTCGTCAAGTATCTGATGGGGCTTCTCCTCAGGCTCGCATTTCCCGGCGCTAAGATTCGCAAGGACTACACCTGGCAGCCCACAGTTAGCGTCCTTCTGCCCTGCTATAACGAGGGCCGCACCGTCTATCACACCATTGAAAGCATCAGCAATTGCAATTATCCCAATGACCGCTTTGAAGTCATCGCCCAAGACGACTGTTCGGTCGACGACAGCTTCGAGTGGATGCTCAAGGCCCAGCGCGACTTCACTAACATCTCCATCCGCGTGGGCCGGAACGATTTCAACTGTGGCAAGGCGCGCACCGTCTGCAATGCCCTGCAGCACTCAACCGCTGAAATCATCATCTCCATTGACTCCGACTGCATCTTCCATCACGACGCCATTCGCGAACTGACCGCCTGCTTTGCCGAACCTGTAGTCGGCTCGGTCGGCGGCCGCGTCGGCGTCAGCAACCCCAACGACAACGTCATTACCGCCATTCAGACCATCGTTTACTACGCAGCCTTCGAACTTTATAAGATTCCCGAAAACCTGACCCGGAGTGTCTGCTGCATCAGCGGCTGCCTCTTCGCCATTCGCCGCACGCTGCTGCTGGAGATTGAACCTATCCTCCGCGCCCGCCACTGGTTCGGCATTCCAGTCAATCAGGGCGAAGACCGCTTTCTGACTCATCAGACGCTGATGCGCGGTTACGGAACCTACATCAACAACGACGCCCTATGCTGGACCGCCGTTCCCACCAAGCTCTCGGTCCTTTTCAATCAGCAGCTTCGCTGGCGAAGCAGCATCTTGCGGGATCTCTTCTACACTCTGCGCTCTTTGCCGCAGCACGTCTTCAAGCTGCACCCAAATACCATCTTCACTATGATTCTTACTCCCTTGGGCGCCGTGATTGCGCTGCTGATGGTAATCACCATGCTCAGTACGAATCCGCTGGCCTGGGCTGGACCCCAGCCGCTGGTTGTCTACCTCGGCATCGCCGCAGTCTTCACGTGGGCTATCAACAAATACAGCATCAGGGAGACCATCCAGCATCCACTGGCCTTTGGAGCTTACATCGCATGGTCAGTCGCCAGTTCTCTCTTCATAACTCCCCTCGCCCTGTTAACATTTGATTCCGGGGACTGGGGAACACGAGCCAAAGTACGAAAGGAGGACCAGAATAGCCATGACAACAACTGATGCTACGCACAACTCGGACAAACCCAGTTCGAAGCTGCAATCGTTCTTCTACAAATCGACACTTACCCTCTATCGCGTCTTTGCAATCATCACTCTCTACGCCGTGCTCGCCGGCATCCTAGCCTATGCCTTTGTGATGGGCTTCTATGCCGTCAATAGCAGCTGGGCTGCCCCGCTGATTCTTTCTGCCTCCGATGAAAAAAGTCTGGACTTCATGCAGAAGCTGGTCATCAGCAGGCAATCCATCGAGGACCTCAAGGTAGACGTCATCCGGCAGCAAACCACCCTCGCGGAAATGGACAAATACCGAGCCTCCCTATTTGCTCTCGATCGCGAATTGCAGACGGCCATCGCGAGCAAGCGCGAACACGATCAGCTCACCGGACCGCAACTGGCCGCGCTCGACAAGCAAAAGCAGGCGGACAATCGCAAGACGCAGGAGTTGCTTGTCCAGATTCATCAGCTCGAAGCGCAAATCAAAAGCGATCTTGCGGCTGGACTCATCACCAAGGGAGATGCCGCCGCACAACTGGCCGCGCTCGACCACGCGAATACCGACTACACAGACAGCCGCATCGCGGATGTGATGCTCACTGACAGCGTTCTCGACAAGACCACCATCGGAACTAAGTCGCTTGAAGTGATCGAGAAGCAGGCTGAACTTCGTTCCGATATTGCCCAACTCGATGTAACTCTCAGCGTTGCGCAAAAACAGCTGCAGGAAGACAATCTCCAGGTGGATCGCCTGCACGACGCCATCGCCATCGCCAAGCTGAGCCCCTACTATCTCAACGCCAGCGGAGACAATCGCCTTTACTTTGCCTTCGTTCCCTACGACAATCAAGCCAACGCAACCGTTGGCGCACCGATCTACGACTGCTATCTCAACATGGTTCTCTGCCGCAAAGTTGGCGTCGTCAAGCAGGTATTTCTTGGCGAACAGGTCATCAACCATCCCATCTTCAAGAACCAGGTGCGAGGCCTCACCATCCTGATGGACTTGTCTCGCCCCGAGTCGGCAAAATCGCAGACTGTTTTTCTAGGCCGCAAGCCACTGTTGTTCTGATGAGCCGCTAAGCGGATCGATGTTTTGAAGGGTACGAGCTTTAGCCTTCAGGGAATGCCGATCGCGATCAGCACTTGTTTAGAGGGTCCCAAACGAATCAGCGCACGGTTCAAGATTTATTAGGGAGTACGATCATGTTTCGCCGAATCTCGTATCCACCCATCCTTGCACTTCTACTGCTCTTCATCTCCGCCCATGCGGAGGCGCAAAACAGTGAAGCCGATCAGAAGGCCTACTGCGTCTATCTCGCCGAACAAGCTAAGGCGCAGAGTAATTTCCTTCGCTCGCCAGATGCCCTCGCCGGCTTTACTCAGCCTGAGACCGGGCTGCCAATGCAACTGGTTGTCGGCACTCAGATCAGTCTCTCCAATCTGAAGAAGGCAGGCATCACCCTCGATGCCGCCCGCAAGAACTGCGAGCTTTACAAGGCCTCCACCGGTGTATTGCTAGCTCTCCAATATGCGTTGCCAGCCGTCGAGAAGGATGCGCTCACGCATCGGCTTCTCCTCATTGAAGAAGCTTCCAAATCGCTCGACGCGCTGATCGACAAGACATCGCAAATGGTCGCGGCTCAGAACATGACTCGCCCCATGCTCGTCTCCCTGCTCTCGAACCGGATCAAGCTCGATTCGGATCGTGCCGAAACGCAGTCGAAGATCGCCGCGCTCTACATCCCGCAGCTCTCCGATCAGCCGCTCAAGCTGCAAGTTGCAGCCAAGCAATCCAGCGACCACGCCGAACAGAGTTCCCTGGCCCGTCTCATTCGCCAGAATAACTGGGACGTTACCCTCACTGTTGGCGCACACCAACAGCTTAACCCTGTAGCCAACGGCTTTGGACCCTATGGAGAGGTGAGCGCCACCTATAACCTGGGAAGTCGCGCCATCGACAAGCACCTGGACCGCTCCGTCGATGCCTACTCCAGTTGGAAAAAGGTGCAGGAGAACGATGTGGAACGCGGTATGGAGGTGCTTCAAGATCAGGTTCAGCAAACAATCGCTGTGCAAGAAAATCGCATCAAGTCTATCCAGCAGGAGTCGGAGGAGATCGAGACGAATCTCAAACTAGTCGGCGACGCCGATACCAGCGCCGCCTTGGACTTTCGCAATCAGTTGATCTCCACACAGCTTCTTATAGGCATCGAAACCGGCGACGCTTCTTATCGGCTTGATCGCTTAAAAGACTTTGTCAGTAGGAATTTCTGATGACCTGATGCTGAAGTTCTGGTGTGTTGAGCATCAATCTGTGGTTCGAGCTAGTTGTTATAACGCTAAGAAGCCATGATTGGTACCGGCAAGTCGGCTTGTGGAGGATGAATTGTCCCTGGGGCGGTTGAGCGGCTACTCGGAACTAGCATTCCAGCACCTGCCGGTTCGCTTTCATCAAGGGTTTCAACCCGGGCAGAACGCCGCCGCACGTGGCGACTTCCTCCCCACATCCGAAGTCTGGGCAAAAGTGGAGCGTGCGTTGGAAGCCTGAGCGCGCCGCCCTTGCCGGCAATAACATCCGGCGGCGCAGAATGGTTGTATGTTGACCTCCGCCTGCCCCGCCCTCGCCGGCCCGGCTACAGAGAATAGCCCTCCTCCGCCGCACAATACAAGCAGGAACAATGACCGGAGCTGCGGCTCTTTGCTCCGGACCCGTTGCCAAGCTGGGCGAGGCGGAAGAGGGGTAAGCTGTTCTCAAGCGGAGGCGAAGATGCGGCGATTGCGTTACGGCGTGGCGATGAGCCTGGATGGGTTCATTGCCGGACCCAAGGGCGAGTTCGACTGGATGGTCGCCGATCCCGAGTTGGATTTTGCAGCCATTCACGCGCAGTTCGACACGCTGCTGATGGGGCGGCGGACCTATGAGGTTGCCAGGGTGAGGGCGGCTCAGTGGCCGGATCTTGGCCATCGCTGGATCGTCGTCTCGCGCTCGCTGAAGCCCGAAGACCACCCCGGCGTCACCATTTTCAGCAGCGGCGTTGCAGAGGCCGTGGCCGCTTTGAAGGCCCGGCCGGGCAAGGACATATGGCTTTGCGGTGGCGGCGTGCTGTTTCGCTTCCTGCTCGATGCCGGACTCGTGGATGCCGTTGAGGTTGTGTCGATGCCCGTGATGCTGGGAAGCGGGGTTCCGCTGCTGCCGGAGGGACGCCGCCGGAGCCTTCATCTTGAGAAGACTAAGGCTTTGCCAAGCGGAATTGTGATGCTCTCCTATTCCATTGTTCCGGAGCAGGAGGCAGGCTGAGTTACTTGTTTTTCTGCTCTGGTTGAGGCGATTCGTAACTGTGTTTCGAGGAAGATATTTATTCTCAGATGAATTTAATATCCCCGAAAAACCGGACTTGCAAGCCCTCTTCAACTGCACTACACTGTGTGCAGCCAAACAGAGCCTCTCTTTCAGACCTTTCACCCCCAATGGTTCTGACGGACTCGGGAAGGTGTTTATGTCGAGAGGGATTTTGAGGATCTGCTTCCTCGCGGGATGTTTCTTGCCGGCCTCGTTTGCAGCGACTGCTCAAGAGGTGATTCATGCGCTGATCGGGACGATCGGCTCAATAAACTCAGCGGCAAAAACGATTGTGGTCAAGACCGACGACGGCGTCGAAGCTAACCTCAAAGACATGGTGAACTCCCATCGCAAGATAGCCTTCGACAAGAGTGCCCGCGCCGATGCTGCCGCTGCCGGCGATTTCAGCAGGAGCGGCGAACACGTGATCGTCTACTACTTCGGCTTCGGCGATCTGCGCACTGTGGTTGCAATGCGAAGCCTCGGGCCGGGACCGTTTGCCAAGACCGTAGGAACAGTCGTCAGTTTCAACAAGAAGGAACATTCGCTCACGATGACAGACCAATCCGGGGAAGCACAGTTGTTCGAGGTCGCTCCGGATTCGGTGGCGGATACTGAGTTGGGCGCCGTGGGGGGACTCGATTTTCGACCCGCCAAGGGCGATCCTGTGCAAGTGACCTTTGCGGTGGTGAATGGGAACCGGACAGCGCTCTTCATTGGTACGGTGCCTCCCGAGTGAACCGGCTGCCAAGCCTGCTCTTGCTGAAGCATCCAGGGTGATAGCCGGCCTGCCGGGCAATGCCTTCGCATGCCGGTGGCTGCGCGGCGCGGCAATTCTTCCAATCTTGAGCAAAATTGCTCACACAATCCTGCAATCGGGGCGCATCATTACTGACAAGGTATCGCTTCAAATGCTTGCTGCCCCCGCGGTCCGGGTACAATGGCGGTAGACAGGGTGGGAGCGTTGCCACTCTCTGAGGATCTTCCCCCGAATGGCTTCAGTCCTTACTCCGCCCTCTTCTGAATTCGCGGCCGCAACTTCAAGCCTGCAGATTCCCGCAGTTCCCTGTTCTCCCGCCTCCGCGGTAATTCACGCGGCGCCGGCGCGGCAAGAGATTCGCATGGGACGCGCCGCATCGGTGGGCGCGGGCATTAACTGGCTCACGCTGACAGTGATCACTGCATTTCACGCGGGTGCCCTGGCGGCGCTGTTTTTCTTCAGCTGGCAGCGGCTGGCGGTGATGGCGGCGCTGTACGTCGTGGCCATCAATGTCGGCATTGGCATGTGCTATCACCGGCTGCTCACCCATCGCGGCTACCAGGTTCCCAAGTGGCTGGAATACCTGATGGCCACCTGCGCCACGCTGGCGCTGGAGGGCGGACCGATCTTTTGGGTGGCCACCCATCGCGTCCATCACCAGTTGAGCGACCGCGAAGGCGACCCGCACACGCCTCGCGAGGGCGGATTCTGGGCGCATACGGGTTGGCTCCTCTGGGGCAACGCGCTGCACGCGCAGACCGAGGTGCTGGCGCGCTACGTTCCTGACCTGGAGCGGGACCGCTTCTTTGTCTGGCTAAGCAAGTACCATTGGATTCCGCTGGTGCTGAGCGGCGCGCTGCTGTTTGGCGGCGGCTGGCTCACCGGCGGCCCAACGAACGCCGTCGGCATGCTGCTGTGGGGAGCGTTCATGCGCGTGACTTTGGGCCTGCACGCGACTTGGTTCGTGAACTCCGCAACTCACCTGTGGGGCAGACGGCGCTTTGAAACCCGCGACGACTCGCGCAACAACTGGTGGGTCGCCCTGCTCAGCGGCGGCGAGGGCTGGCACAACAACCACCACGCTCACCCCGTCAGCGCGCGCCACGGCCTCGCCTGGTACGAGATCGACCCCAACTACTGGGGCATCTGGCTGCTCTCGAAACTCGGTCTCGCCAAGAAGGTCCGCGTGGCCAGGTTCGACCCCGCCAACCCCAAGCCGGCGGGCGCGTAGCGCAACTCACCGCCCACCGGGCCGGAGCGGCTGAGAGCCGGCAAACAGCGGGATGATGGCCTACTCGCCCAAGGCGGTCTGCCGGTCTACCGCTCGTGCTTCTTCCAATGAAGCATGTGGTGGTCATCCACGGAAATCTTCGCGGGCAGAACCAGGCCGCATGTCTTGCAGATCAGAACGTCCTTCCCGATTTCCCAGTGGGTGCAGTCCTTGCACTTGCAAACCAGAAGCTCGATTTCCTTCTTTCCGCTCATTTACAGCCTCCTGAATTCTTCTTTTACTTCGCGCACGAAATCGGTGAACCGGGCCGTGGTGATAATGTTCGGCTGCCAGCACAAATCCCGGTCAATCAGATTGTACTGCTTTACGATTCGGGAGCCGGGAAGAGCGTTTCCATCCGCGCTGGGGGTCCGGCCCATGAGCCAGAGATGGTCGGCCACCGAGCACGCGGCGGTTACGTCGTGGGTGACCACGATAATGGTATTCAGATCGTCCATGTCGGCGACCTTGGCGATCAGTTCGCAGGTCTTCTCCAGCATGATCAGATCGAGGCCGGAAAACGGCTCATCCATGAGCAGAAAGTGCTCGCTGCACAGTATCTGCTGGATGATGGCGCATCTTTGCCGCTGGCCGCCCGATAACTGCGCGGGATATAGGTTGTATTTGTCTTCCAGACCGAACTCTTTCAGAAACTCCATCACCTTGTCGCGGGCGACGCCGGCGTCCTTTTCCTTCTTCTTTGCCCCCAGCATCAGGTTTCCAAGCACGCTCCGATGCTCGAAGAGCGGATAACTCTGAGCAACCACGCCGACCTCGCCGGCTATCACCGGGCGGTCGAAGCCGTTGACCGAAACCTGGCCCGAGGTAGGCCGCAACAGCCCGGCGACGATGCGGAAGAGCGTGGTCTTGCCGCAGCCGGAGGGGCCGAGAATGCCCACCACCTGCCCCTGCACCTTGCCCGGAACGATGATGTCGCGCACCTCCGCGGTAACTCCGCTCAGCACGGGACGGCCATCGTACTCCAGACACACGTTGTCGATCTTCAAAAGAGTCTTGCCGAAGCTATACGTGGGGGCGGCCATTAGTTTCGCTCCAGCGTCAGCGCAGCATACGGGCAGAGCAGGTTCTTGGCCAAGCCGATGCCGTAATCCTGCAAGAGGCCCAGCAAGAGGATGGTCAACTGAATGGCAAAGACCGCGGCCAGCCGGAAGTGGTGATTCTGGTCGAGCAGGATGGTTCCCACCCCGCCCTCGGAGCGGACAATGCCTTCCACCATGGTCAGCATCATCCAGCCCATCGCCGCATTCTGGCGGAGAACGTCGAAGACCTGGTCGATCTGGCCGAGAACGATCACTTCCCAAACCACGCGCCATTCGCCCATGCGCAGCGTGCGCGCCAGGTCGAACATCTCTTTCGGAACGCCGTTGATCACATCGGCCATTCCGGTAACGAAAAACACCGAAACGGAAAAGACCAGCAGCGACAGCTTCAATTCATGGCCGCTTCGGGCCATGAGCGTGAAGAAGAAAGTCAAGCCGACGAGCGACAGGAAACGCAGCTTGCTGAGCAAGGCGACGATGGGACGGAAGAAGGGCATCACCGTGGCATAGGCCAGCAGCAGCGAAACGACGGTGGAGACCGCGATAGCTTGGATGTTGAGATAGAAGCTCGTAATCAGCTCCGCTCCCAGCCCCTGCTCCCATAAGTCCCCAAAGGCATTCAGAACCTCGCCCGGTTTGGGCAGCAAGACGAAAGGACTGAAGAACCATAACAGGATTACGATGACGACCTGAACGGCAATCAAGGCGCGCACGGCGTTCTTGTTCAGAACCGCATTGGGTGAAAATACGGCGATAGCATGATTCATGATTTGCACATGGATGGAAGGATTCGGGGAGGCTTGCGCCTCCCCGGTTCGATTAACACTACTGGCCTATCTGAGTTATCTCGACGCGCCGGTTGAGCGCCTTGCCTCCGGCCGATGCGTTCGACGCGATGGGACTCTCGGAACCGTGGCCGGCCACTGACTTGAAGCGCGAGTCCGGGAAGCTCAGCGGAGCTACCTTCTGGAAGTAGCTCTTCACGGCCTGCGCCCGCTTTTCGCTCAGCGGCACGTTGACCGCGTCGCTGCCGGCGTTGTCGGTGTAGCCGTCGATCTGCAGCGCCAACTGCGAGTTGATGGCCAGGGAATCCTTCAACTCGTTCAGCGTGGGAATACTGTCCGGCAGGGGCTGATCAGAACCCGACGCAAAGTTGATGTAAACGGCCTTGTGGCCGAGCACGGTGCCGGTCTGCGCTTCCTTGGCGTAATCCACCGTCTCTGCGGCGGCGGTCTGCACACCTCCGGTATTCAGCAGCGCCTGCGCGCTGAAGATGAAGGAGGTATCGACCGCATCCTTGTAAGACGGAATGGGGTTGTCCTTGAAGAGTTGCGGGTAATTCTGTAGGTCGATCTTAGCGAAGGTCTCGTAGGTGGCGCGCATATTGTTGTTATGCTTGCCGTCCAGGCCAAAGTAATTCACGACGTCCTCCAAGCCAAACACCGCCGAGCCCCCCAGCATCTGGCCCGAGGCAGAATCGCGGAACCCAGGGTAATACTTGTACCAATAATCGCCGGTCTGATCGTTGTATATCTTCGCCGAAATCTCGCCGGCCTTGTGGCGAACGGCGTCGAAGGCCTTCACCTGGTCAGCAGCCTGAAAGCTAGCCGCCAAGAGTCCCGAGACTTCGTCGCGATTGTCGTTGAAAAACTTCTTGATGCCCAGAATCACCGCCGGCATCTGCGAGGCATACTCGTGCGAGGAGATGATTTTGGTTGTGCCCGGACGGCCATGTACTGCCAGCTCGTCTCCGGGGGTCCAGGTCACAACGCCGTCAGGGCAAACGTTTTTGGTTTCGCCCGTCGCGCGTCCGTCCCTTACCACTTTGCGGTCTTCGCAACGATTGGGAACGAATACCTCGGTGACAGCTTTCGTGTAATCCTCGTCCGGGGCCGAAATCCAGTTCACCGCATCCGGATCCCAGGTCTTCAGGTCCGGGTTGTTCTTGAGGCCATTCGATCCCAGATAGTTCAGGGCGATATTCCAGTCGCCGTCGCGAATCACGCCGACCACGGTCTTGCCCTTCATGCTCTGCGGATTCGACTTCCACTCGGCCGGGCCGAGCAGCGCATCTTCGCCGTTGGAGCGGCCCACCGCGCCGATGATCACCGCCTGGTACTCCGGCCCCAGCTTCTTCAGTTCCGGATTCAAATCGGCCAGCCACTGGCCGCCGCTGTCGCCCATCACCACAATAGCTTCAGCGCCCGTGGAACAGGTCTTCTCTCCGTCGTGGAGCTGCTTGGCGCAGGCCAGAAGGTCGGCGCTCATCTGCGAGTTCGAATCCTGACGGTGCAGTGTCAGGTTGACGCCGTACTTCTCCATCAGCGAACCCTTGGTGGTATCCGGGCCGCCGTTGGCGTAGATCAGCGAGAACATCGCGTTCCACTCCCACACATCGAACTGGAAATGCGTCGCCGCGACGTTGGCCGCAACGGTAGACGGGTAGGGCAGCGCCTGCACGTTGGCCACCTGCGCCTCCTCTTGAGGCGGAAGCGTCACGCGGGAGGCGACGATCGACTTCATGATGCCTGGGGTTGGAATCAAACCATGCTGCATGGCGGCGCGCAGCCCGAAAAACACCACCACAACCACGATCAGAATCAGGAAAAACTTCGCTTGCGGCTTCAAACGCGGCATTTCTTTCTTCCCTTCAATGAATTCGCAAAATGTTGATTACTTGAACATGTTGTCGTAATCGCTAGCGCTCTTGGCGCTGGACGCGGCTACGCTGGCAAGAGTCCCGGGCATCTTTACCGGCTCCGGCGCTTCCATCCCAGGGATGTGAATCATGTCCGCCCCGGTGGACTGGCTGCCGGATGTGAGCAGCTTCTGATTGAACTCGGCGAACTTTGAAGCCGCCTCGTCCGCGGCCGCGCCGGATTCGATCTGGTCGTCGGTCAGCAGCTTGTCGGTATAGCGGGAGAACTCGCGAATCTCGCCCAGCGTGCGGGAGGTATCGTCCTCGAGATAGTCGAGGGCCATATCGACCATCTTCAACTGATCCGGATTGCCGCGCAGCAACTGCTGGCCCACGCCGAGTGTTGCCTTGGCGTCGAGAATCATCTTGCGCTGCTCAGCCAGGAAATTGACCTTGTTCTCCGTCCGCTGAATCTTGCTGTCGGAGATCTGCGACCAGTGCTGGAAGGTCTTGAGCATCTTCGAGGTCTGATCTTCAAGTGCCTGAAGCTGCTTGACGCCCTGCATCAGCATTCCGGCCTGCTCCAAGAAGGTCTGCCGCTCGAGCTGGAGCCGCTCCTTCTCCATCGGATCGGTGGCGGCATTGGCCATCTGCTCGGCTTTGGCGGCCTTGCGGCCAAGCCCATTGATCTCGTCGGACTTGGCGGCAATGCTGCGCTGAAGCCTTTCGTCGCTTCCGGCAAAGCGCTGCAGCGTCTGGTCGAGGTTGTACTTGGCCTTCTTCATGTCGTCCAGGTTGTTGCGGAGAATGCCGATCGGATCGGTCTCCACCACCCACGAGGCAAAAAACCGCACCACATTCTGGAAGAGATTCGAGACCGCCGTGCGGAAGGTGGGATTGAAGACCAGCCAAAGGATGGCGAACAGCACCGCGGCCAGAATGGCCATATGAAGCGTGTCCGTCAAGAGTGTGATCAGGAACGGCAGCATGGCGTACAAGCCGATGGCGCCGCCCACGATCAAGGCCGCGAGCACCACCATGCCGAAGGGGCCCTCGGGCCGCTTCCAGAACGACTTCGGAGTGTAATTCTGAATGTTCTGCGTAAAGTTGGGAGTTACTGGCGAAATGCCCATGAGAGTCTCTTATCCTTTCAGCAGCGAGGCGTAAAGCGCCCTCTGCTGTTCGAGTTCACTGCCGCGGCGCTGCACGGCCGCCTCGAACTGGCTCTGCGCATGAGTAGCTTTTCCCTGCGCATCCACCAATTCATTCGACAACCGGGCCAACTCCTGCTGAAGTTCCGTGATCTGTGCGCTTATCTTCTGAATCTGGTCCTGCCGGCCGGCAACCTCGCGAGCCGCAAACTGCTGCGACTTTCCGCCGAAAGCGTCTTTTTCCTGCTGAAGTTTCGCCTTCAGCGTGTCGAAGGTTCCCAGTATCCCGTCTTCCGTCAATCCGGCCTGGGCCGTGGCCTGAATCACCGCGGTCTTGAACTTCACGTTCGACGGCATGACGGTGTCCGGGATGGCCTTGAGAGGATCGAGAAACTTGTGGATCGTCGCCGCGGTGGGCGTGCTCTCGAAGTCGGTCTTGGTCAGCAGCGTCTGGTAAACCGCGTCGTTATCCGGCACCACTCCCGCATCGATCGGAAGCGCATAAGAAACGGGAGAATCCCCGCCTGCAGCCGGAGCCGCCAAAGGCGCGGAAAACGCGGGGGCGGAAAATGGGGGTGACGAAAACGCGGGCGCGGCAGGGGCCGGTGTGTGCTTCTCAGGCGGCGCCGGTTCGTCCTCAAAGGCCACTTCCTTCAAAACGTCGAGAAATCCGTGTTTGCCAGTCATAACCCTCCCCAACCAATCTCAATTGCCGATAGCCGTTTGGAAACCTGCGGACGTTGCGACAAGGATATACTCGCCCAGCCGCTGGCCGCAAGGAAATAAGCGTAAACGCGGGCCGCGCCGATGCAAACAGCCTCTCGCGCGCCGGATGCCCAGGCAAAGCAGGTCGGAATCCCCGCGGTCGAGAGGTCTTTCGACTTCTTCGGCCGCCGCAGCGCCGCCTCCGGATCGCTTCTGGACCAAGCTTCCATCGCAGCCGCGAGGCGTTTTTTGGGGGGCCCACAATCACGGCAGTCGTATCGCATCCTGCTTTCCATGCGCTATGCAATACGCATTTTCCTGCCGCGTTGTTCCCCAAGGCCCGCGCTGCCGATCTTTGTGATTTCTATGGATCATCCTGAAACCGGCGGGATCGTCAGAGTTAAGTCGAAAGGCTTGTGTGAGTTTTGCGGCCACAATTGCCGATTGCAATATGAGTTTTATCCCGCGCCTGATGGAAGAATGTCTGTCCTGCCGCTCCTCTGCTATACTTTCGGCCATGGAAAACCGTTCTTTCAGCGATGTGGGCGGAACGCCCGGCGGCCTCGGTCATTTTGCATTGGGCTTCGTCATGGCCTGTATTGGGGGATACCTGCTGGTCAACCAGGTTACGGTTGTGGGTTCTTACTGGAACTTCTGGGGCGGAAACTCCTTCGGCATCACTCTTTTGCCGATGCTATTCGGCATTGGCCTGCTTTTCTGGCGCGGCCGAAGCATCCTCGGTTGGATTCTTACCATCGCCGGCGCGCTGTTCATCCTTGCGGGCGTGCTTGCCAACATGCACATCTTCTTCCGGCCGTTGAGCCTGTTCAACACCATTGTTATGCTCGTGCTGCTGGCTGGAGGCCTCGGCTTGATCGCGCGCGGCCTGCAGCCGCATGGCAAGCAGCCTGCCGAATAACTCCCCAGCTGCCGGTGCAAGCTCGGCCCGCGAATAGCTCAGTGTCTTTGCGTCTTCGGCCGCCGAGTCGCTATTGCTGGCTCTGCTTACCCTTTTGCTTGGCTTCTCTTTCGGCTTTTCTCTCGGCTGCGTCCTGGGCGCGTGCCTGGGCATCGAGGCCGTGGGTCGGATCCCTGTGGAGAATCTTGCGCGAGATATCCGGCCAGAACTCCTGGAAGATGGAACCCGCGCCGCCCTCGGCGGTCACCGTCAACCCATTGGTGATGGTCTGCCCAAAGCCGGAGGTGCCGGAGGGATAGTAGAGATTGGAGATGGCTCCCGAGATGATATTGCCCCCGACATTGGAGTAGTTCGGCTCCCACTTGCCGGTATTGTCGTGCTTGCAGATGACGTTGGTGGCCAGGGAATAGAGCACCCGGTGGGTGACGGTGCCGTGGCCGAGCCGGAAGTAGCGTGGATCCTGATGCAGGATCGAAGGCAGAATGCCATTGCCGATAATGCTTCCGTCGAAGGCGTCGAGATAAGCTGCGCCCGATCTCTTTCCATAACCCTCGACGCCCCATCCGAAGCCCTTGTCATCGTCCAGAGCTTCGTGGTAGCCAGCGACCAGAAATGCTGCCGCGAAAGCCACCGGATCGGTGGCGGAACGAAAGGCGAGGCCCATCTTCTGGCCCGCGCTCAGCGAGACGGCATCGCTGCGGTAAGAGGTGTTGAAGGAAGGCACAATCCCGACTACCCGCTGCTTCTCCTGCTCCTTGATCTGCTCATCGGCCTTCTCGTGCTGGCTTTTTTCCCCGGCAGGCTGCTGCGGGGCCGTTTGAGAGCTGGAACTGCCCTGGGCGGCGGGGCTTGGGGCCGGCGGCTGCGCGCCTTGGTTTTGCCCGGCCGGAGTTTCCTGCCCCATGGGCTGGGCCGCGGCAAGCGCGATTTGCGGTTGGGGAGCCTCAGGGAGCTCTGAGGCGGCGCTTGCGACCGGGCCTCTGTCCGGTTCCTGCGAAAAAAGATGAGGGGGCAGCGCCAAAAGAGCGATGCCGGCAAGAAATGTGGCAGGGAAAACAGAAGAACCTAAGCGCATCCAATCACCAGTGGCAGGGCGGCGTCCGCTAGAACCGCTCACCTAAACAAGAGGCAAGCGGGACCGAGGGACGCCACCTGCAAGGCTAAATCACCCCGCCGAAAGGCGTGCGTCAAAGTTCCGCGGCAGGGGCTACGTTTCATTGCGGGTAAACAGCACTTTTTTGTTAGACGCAATTCCACGCTCCCCGGACGCAGGGAAATCCCCGTGCGCGGCCCCCGGCAGTCAAGCGCGGGAGCCGCGCACGGCCTCAATTAGACCGCCTGCCGGCTCTTGATCTCGTTCAGGAGCACCTCGACCTTGTCCTTGCTTTCGAGGGCCTGGAAGCGGTCTTCGAGGCTATCGGCAAGCAGCACTTCGCTGGCGGCCGCATTCTCGGCGGCCTTGATGCGGACCCGGCTCCGCAGCCGGCCCATGGCGTGGTCCTGGCCGGCGCCGACGGCCTGGCGGGCATTCGTGGCCCGGCCCACGACCTTGGCGCGTCGATGCTCGGCCACCAGCATCTCGCAGTGAGCGCGGGTCTCGTTCAGCTTTTGGTCCAGCTTGTGCAGGGCCTCGCGCAGGTTATCGGCCTCGTGCTTCTGGTCCTCGGCCTGGCCGGTAAAGCCCTTGACCAGCTCGTCGTGGCTCAGGGCGCGTTCAAGGGCCGAGCGCGCCATGTCGTCCTGGCCCTTTTGGACGGCCAGTTCAGCCTTGCGCCGCCACTCCGCCGCCTGCTCCGCGTGCTCGGCGCGCTTCTTGTCGAGCAGGTGCTGGTCGGCGATGGCGATGGCCACCTGCGTCTTCACCTGGAGCAACTGGTTTTCCATGTCCAGGACAATCTGTTTCAACAGCAGCTCCGGATCTTCGGCCTTCTCGACCATCTCGTTGAGATTCGCGCGGAGCAGGGTGCTAACTCTCTCCAACAGTGCCATAACGTCCTCCTTGTTTCAGCTATCAGCTACCAGCTTCAAGCTGATAGCTCTTTCCGTTGGCAACCGGCGGTCATGTTTCCTAGCCGGCGCGGCCGGTTCATTGAATGCCGGACCTCTTGCTCGATCCCCAAAACCCATACCTCAGGGACTTAAGCCCTGCTTGATTTTGCTGCGCTTGCGGCACGACACCCAGAGGGTATCCGGTCGCGCCCTGACACATCCGGGAGCCTTGGACGAGTTTTTCCGCAGCCTGTAAAACCCACTGTCCATTTCCAGATCCCTGCGGCTCGACTAAAGTCGTGCCCTTTCAAAACTGCGCTAGTGTGAGATTCCCAGCACCTTATCCCGATCAGCACCAGGAGGGCTTTCCGCCAGGGGTCCTCAATCCCGAGGGCCACTGTTCCATTTGGGGGGTGCGGCGCGCCACCTCGGCTAGAAACCGCCCCTGTTCCGCGACCGCAATGAGGAACTGGCCGCCAGGTACCGCAGTGACCTGCAAGCGATGGGTGGAAAAGACCGGAGCGCTGAGCAAGCCGTCGGCCGTGCGAAGCTCGCACAGCGCGGAATAAGGCAGCAGCGCCTTCTTCCATCCCTGACGGATGAACAGGCCCTCCTCACGCAGCTCGTAGTACTGTGGCAGTGTGGCCGAGAGCGCGAAGACAAAGATGACTGGCCCGAAGAAGAAGGGCCAAACCGGCTGGCCACTCGCCGGAAGAATGGAATAGAGGGCGACAGGCAGGCCGAACAGGATAAGGCCTGTTGCTATCAGCACACCCACAAGCCACTTGTCGTATCGGGTTTCAAATCGCATTTGCGCACCTCGTTCCTTTCGATCGATGCGGCTCGAATAGTTGGGGTCGAGCATTCCCCTGGGTGCCCCAGGTCTGGATTTCCAGACCTGGGAGACCACGCTACTTGCTCTCCGGATTCGCCTCCGCCGACCTTGCCTTGATGGCCTTGACGTTGGACATGAGTTGCTTGATGTCCATGCCGCTGAGGGCCTCAAAGAGCGCCGGAACCTGGGCGGCTATGCGCGTCATGTCGCCGGTGATCTTGTGCGCTCCGGCGGCGTCGTCGCTGCCGGTGGAAACGATGGTGATCTTGTCCACCTTGCCGAGCGGCTCAGCCATGGCGCGGACCACGTCGGCCATGTTGGTGAGCAGCTTGTCCACCACGGCGGCCTGGTTCCACTCCTGGTAGGCCTCGGCCTTTACGCTCATGGCCTTGGCTTCCGCCTCGCCCTTCTGGAAGATGATGCTGGCCTCGGCCTCGCCCTGGGCGCGGATAGCGGATGCGCGGCCCTCGGCTTCGACGGTCAGGCGCGACTTCTCCGCGTTGGCCAGGTTCTCAATGCGCTGCCGCTCGATCTCGGAGGCCTTGAGCACAGTGGCAATGAGCTGCTTTTCATTGCGCAGGATTTCCGCTTCCTGAACCTTGATCTGGCCTTCTTTTTCGACCTGCTGCACTTTCACCTGCTCGGCGGTAACCTGCTGCAGCATGACGTTGGTCTGCAGTTCGTAAGCCTTGTCGGCCGTGGCCTGCTGGCGGCGGCTCTGCTCGGCGTATTGCGCCTTCTTGATCTCCAGGTCGCGCTGCGCCTCGGCCTGGCGGGTTTGCGAGGCGGTCTCGGCAATGACGCGCTCCTGATCGGCCTGCGCCTTGGCCACGGCGGACTCGCGCAGGGCGGTGGCGCGCCGAATGGCGGTGTCGCGCTCGGCCTCGGCCGTGGCCATCTCCGCGTCGCGCTTTATGCGGGCCACGTCGGGGCGGCCCATGTTGGAGATGTACTCGTTCTTATCGCGAACTTCCTTGATGGTGAACGAGATTACCTCCAGCCCCATCTTGCTCATGTCTCCCGCGCAGGTGGCGCGCATCCGCTCACCCACCATCTCCGGCTCCTTGACGATCTGCTCGACGGTCAACTGGCCGATGATGCCGCGCAGGTGGCCTTCCATGACCAGGCGGATCAAACCTTCGCGCTGTGCCGGTGTCTTGGTAAGGAACTGCTCGGCCGCGGTGAGGATGGAGGCCTGGTCGCTGCGCACCTTGATCTGCGCCACCGCCTCGACGGTGACCGCGACGCCCTGCTTGGTATAGAGATCCTGTTGCGGCGCCACGTCGAAGCTCATCAGCTCCAGGCTCAGCTCACGGCAGGTCTGCACCATGGGAAAGATCACCGTGCCGTGACCCTTGACGACGCGTGTGCCGCCGAATCCGTAGACAATCAAGGCCTCGTTGGGTCCAGCCTTGCGATACATCGAGGTGAATACGCCCACCACGAAGATCACCGCCAAAACGCAGAGACCCACAATTATGACGACCGTTCCGTTCATTCCGTTCAATAGATCATTCATTGCGATCCCGGCCCTTTCGCCCGGGAGGTGAGGGTTGATGGTTTTACCGCTTCGGGCCGGCGTTGCGGCCGCCCTTGGGAAACATCTTGGCCAGCAATCCCAGCAGGAAGATGCCCACCAGGATGGCCATGTCCGTTATCAGCACGGTGGTGTCAGTCATGTGATTCCCGGTCCTTTCCACCGGGAGGGGGTTGTTGAGGAAACATGGAACAGGAAACAGCCAGTCTCGTGGTCATCGAAGTGCCTACCGGTGTCTACACGGTCTTCCCTGACCCCTGATCCCTGACCCCTGATCCCTGTTCCATCTCCGGATAATCTTCCCAGCGCCGGACGTAGGCGATTCCTTCTTCGTAGCGGACGACGTAAACCTCTTCTTCGTTCTGAAGGGGCGCGCCGTCCTCGGAGCGCGCCGGGGCAGAGCGCCGCGCGCCCAGTTGCTCGTAGACAATCTCTCCGGTTCCGGCAGCCCGGATGGAAGCCGAAACCCGGCCCACCACGCCCACGACCGGCGTTTCGTCCGCGGTGAGGTCATGTTCGTGAGGCAGCATAACCCTGGTCAGGAAAAGGAAGATGATCGCTCCGCCGGCCACGCCGCAGACGGCCGCCAGCACCACCACAACTCCGGCCACAAAGCCGCCGTAGCGGGTCAGCAGGTAGCCGCCCGCTCCAAACCAGCAGAGAAAGATCATTAGCGAAAAGCCATTCCACCAGGGAACGGTAGCGCCTGGCTGCGGCGCCCCGGCGCCCCCATGCGGAAGATGAGCCGCATGCGGGACTCCGTGCGGGATGTGAGCGGCCGTCGGCAGATGCGCCGCGTGAGGCAGGTGAAAGTGCCCGCCGAAGTGTCCCATGCCGCCCAGCAGCGAAAGTGCGCTCAGAGCCAGTCCAAGTAAAAAACAAACGAGATAGAAGGATTCCCAGGTCATTTTTGCGCTCCCTGCCTCCGTACTCCAGGCTTGCGTGCGCCGGCTTGCCGGGCTTTAGGTTGCCGCGTTTTGGTTTGCCGCGGGCCGGCTGGGTGCGCCGCGGGTTCAAGTTTGGGGCGAAGCACTTCCGTGAGGCGCGGCGTCAGCCCCGGCGTCTCCAGAATGGCTTCCAGCAGCAGCAGGCACTCGCGCGAGTGCTCGTTGCGGGCCAGGGTGAGCAGGGCGTGCATCAGCTCCGGGTCGCGGCGGAAACGCTCAGCGCCCGAGACGAGCCACAGATCGAGCTTGTCTTCGACGTTGCGCAGCTCGCTTTGCAGCTCGGGGTGGTAGCCCTCGGGATCGTCCACCAGGTAGCCGGGATGAACCTTGAAGAACGCGGCCAGTATCTGCCGCGTGGTATTGGTCAGGTGGGGCCGCGCGCCGCTCTCGATCTGCGAGAGGTAGCTCTGGCTCAGCTTGGAGCCGGTTTCAGCCTTCAGAGCCCGAACCATCTCCTGCTGGCTCAGGTCGCGGTCCAGGCCGCGGAGGCTGCCCTCAACCTCGCGCAGGTAGCGGATTTTCTCGCCCAGCTTCATAGGAACAGTTGTCAGTAAACAGTTGTCAGTTGTCAGCGGGCATGGGCTGGATTCCATTCCCTCTTGCAACGACTTGGCGATTCGGCCGCCTTCTCATCGCAATATGCAATAAGCCTATCGCAATCCGTAATAGAATGCAAGAGGATTTGAAGAATTATTTTTGCTCCTGTGCATTTCTTGGTCTTTTCATTGGATTCCAACCGCCGGAATTGTGTAGAGTGGCCTCACATCGCGCTCAAAAGGAGGTCGCTTCGATGCCCCATCCCCACCCCGTAGTACATTTCGAGATTCTCGGTCGTGACCAGAAGCTGCTGGAGGAGTTCTACAAGGACGTTTTCGATTGGGAGATAACCCCCGCCATGGAGGGATATTCCCTCGTCAAGCCCGGCTCCGGCATCGGCGGCGGCATCGGCGCCATGGGCGAAGGCCGCGTGCATGTGACGTTTTATGTTGCGGTTGCGGACGTAGCCACCGCGCTCGAGCTGATCGAAAGCAAGGGCGGGAAGAAGGCCTTCGGGCCGCATCCCATCCCCGACGGCGGCATCATCGCCGGCTTCCTCGATCCCGAAGGCCATCTGATCGGAATAGTGCAGGGGCCGGCCGGGAAGTAGACGGCATCTTCCCCTGCTGAATCGGATTCGGATAGCCGCCGATTCGCGGACTCGTCTAAACGCGCTTCCCGTGCGTCGCCGCCCCGTCGCGTCCAGCGCTCTTCCCGCCATGCGAGACACAAACCCGGCTTGTGACACTTGGCGCGGGTGCGCCTTCCGCTCTGGCAGACAATAGATGCGTAAGGCCCGCCAGCCATCCGCTGCGCGGCCAGGAGAAAGTGTTTATGAGCGATCTTGCCCCGCTGGCTGAAGGCGTTGCCGTCGATCCGCTGGTTGGCCATCCCGCCGACTACCACGTCTTTCACCAGTTCATCGAGCGCTGCAAGGATCTGCCGGCCATCTCCACGGCGGTGGTCTGGCCGCTGTCGGACGTGGCCCTGCGGGGAACCGTCGAGGCCGCGGTCGAGGGCCTGATCGAGCCTACGCTGATCGGAGACGAAGCCGCCATTCGAGCGCTGGCCGCCAGCTTGAGCCTGGACATCGCCGCCTACCCCATCCTTCACGCCGAAACGGAGGCCAAGGCCGCCGAGCTGGGCGTGGCCATGTGCCGCTCCGGCAATGCCCAGGCCATGATGAAGGGCAGCCTGCACACCGACGAGCTGATGAAAGTGGCCATGCACCGCGATTCCGGATTGCGCACCAACCGCCGCATCTCCCACGTCTTCATCATGGATACGCCAGCCTACGCGCGCACCTTGCTCATCACCGACGCGGCCATCAACATCACCCCGGAGCTTGAAGACAAGGTTCACATTGTGCAGAACGCCATCGATCTGGCCCGTGCCCTGGGCATTCCCGAGCCCAAGGTGGCGCTGCTGTCGGCCATCGAGACGGTGAACCCCAAGATCAAATCCACGCTGGACGCCGCCGCCCTGTGCAAGATGGCTGATCGCGGCCAGATCACCGGCGGCATCCTCGACGGGCCGTTGGCCTTCGATACCGCCGTCAGCGTGAAGGCCGCTGCCATAAAGGGGCTGGTCTCGCCCGTCACCGGCCAGGCGGACATTCTTGTCGTCCCCGACCTCGAAAGCGGCAACATGCTGGCCAAGCAACTGGAATACCTGGGCGGCGCGCAACTGGCCGGCATCGTCCTCGGCGCCCGCGTGCCCACCATCCTTACCAGCCGGGCGGATTCGGCGGAGACGCGCCTCACCAGTTGCGCCGTCGCCGTGCTGCTGCACTATGACGCTCATCCGCTGGAGAAGCCCTAGAACATTTCTACAGATGCGGGCGCCCCACTACGGGGGCTCCACTGGGGTGAACCCCTTGGCTGAGACAGTTTGCGAGTGCCCCACTTGCCGTTCGCTGGATAATTCTGCTTAATCCGACTTTGCGCCTTCAGAATAATCCATGGTTGGTGAAGCGGAGGCGGGCTCTGGTGGAGACCAACCCGCCAAAACCGGGCCCCCGGCGACAGGTCTTCGTCGCTGGGGTGGAAGGAATAACCAACGGGAGACTCATCGATGGGATAAGGTGGGTGCTGGATCGATCCGGCGCCCCATTTCCTTGCTTTTCATCCCATCGATAGATTTCTCCATGCCTGAAAAAACTCATCATCGCCCCGTCCGGCGAGGCCTCGGGCTATGTATGAAGTGAATCCCACTCACGCACCGTGAGAATCTGATCGGCGGCAACTGCGGTCATCTTCTGCACGATGCCGGAGGGCCAGCGGATCTCAAGATCGACGGTCTTTGCCGCACCTAGCCCGAAGTGAACCCTGAGGTCGCAGGCGGACTGAAAGCTCGATTGGCTGACCACCTCCTGCACCTGGATCTTTCCGCCGTAGCGCGCGATCACCCGCGCGCCGATGGCGCTCCGGTTGCTTTTGACGCCCACCAGGCGCAACTTGATCCAGTGGTTTTCCTTGGGAGCATCGTTGCGCAGCAGCGTCGGCGGCTCGTTGACGTTCATGATCAGAATGTCGATGTCGCCGTCGTTGTCGAAGTCGCCGAAGGCCATGCCGCGGCTACAGTGCTGCGCGTTGATGTCGGGGCCGGCTTCGTTGGCGACCGCTGCGAAGGTTCCGTTGCGCAGGTTGCGAAAAAGCAGCCGCGGAGAGCGCGCGGAGTAGCCCGGTACGGATCGCGCCAGCTCCGGGTAAACGGTGCCGCTGCTAATCAGGATGTCCGGGTAGCCGTCGTTGTCGAAGTCGTACAGACCCGCGCCGAAGTCGATGAAGCGCGACTCCACATTAAGGCCGGCCTCGTTCGTAAGATCGTCGAAGTTCCCCTTGCCGTCGTTCTTGTAGATTCCCGGTGGCTGGTGGGCGAAGTGGGTCTTCACAATATCCAGGTGGCCGGCCAGATCGTAATCGCCCAGGCCGACACCCATGCCGCCCATCTGCCGGCCGTCGCCGCTCAGGGCCACGCCGCGGATCAGGGCTTCCTCGCGGAAGGTCCCGTCGTGATTGTTCATCAGCAGCATCGACGGCGTCGAATCGCAGGCGATAAAAATGTCCGGCCAGCCGTCTTCGTCGGCGTCGAAGGCCACGGCCGTCAGACAGTAGGAGCCGCGCGCTTTGTCCACGCAGGATGGGCCGGAAACATCCTTGAAAGTGCCGTCGCCGTTATTGCGGTAGAGGTAGTTCTTGGCCTTCGGCAGCCCATTGGGACCGCAGTTGACCGGCACGCCCTCGTAGTTGCAGTTCACCACGGAAAGCGAGGGCTTGGGCGCAGTGGCCAGGTCGATCTCCAGATAGTTGGCTACGAACAGGTCCAGCAGGCCGTCGCGGTCGTAGTCCACAAAGGTGCATCCGCTGCTGAAGCGCGTCTTCGGATGCAGCAGGCCCGCCTTCTCCGTGACGTCGGTGAAAGTTCCGTCGCCGTTGTTGCGATAGAGCTGGTTCTGGCCGTAATAGGTGATGAAGAGGTCTTCCCAGCCGTCGTTGTTGTAATCTCCCACGCAGACGCCTTGCGCCCAGCCCGTATGAAGCATCCCTGCTTTGGCGGTAACGTCGGAGAATGTGCCGTCGCGATTGTTCTTGTAGAGGCGGTTGGTTGCCGAGGCAGGAGTGTCGGTGAGGCGGCGTCCGCCGGGAATGAAGATATCGAGCCAGCCATCGTTGTCGTAGTCGATGAAGGCTACGCCGCAGGCCATCGACTCGATGATGTAGGTGAAGCCGTCTGTTTCTCCATAGATGGTCGGCTCGGTCAGCCCCGCCATCTTGCCCACGTCGACGAACCGGGAAAACGGCGGCAGCGCGGTCTTGGGCGCCAGAGCCGCTTGGACGTGCCTGGGCAGCAGCGACGCAAGAACCGCGGCCGGGATGGTGCGCAGCAGGTCGCGGCGCACGGGAAGCTTCAGTTGGTCGGCTTTCTTCTCTGGCTTCATGAATACAAACCTAGTGTGGCACAATTCGCGCCGGGAGCGTATCCGCGCCCTCGGTATCGAAAACGAACGGGCCTTTTCTTGTCTATTGGGCTGGCGCTGGAAGGCTGTTCCTCAGTTCCTGCGCATCCTTGTTCCCCGGATCGACCTCGAGAGCGCTCTCAATCGCCTGGCGCGCCTCGGGGAACTTCGACTGCATGGCCAGGCTTGCCGCCAGCGATATCCAGGCCGACACGTATTTGGGAGCCGCCTTGACCGCCTGACGGAACTGCTCTTCGGCCAGCGCCGTCTCCCCCAGCTTCGAATAGACAAAGCCAAGCTGGTTATGGGACAAGGCAATGGAGGGATCGTCCTCGACGGCGCGTTCCAGCGCGATCCGCTCGGTCGAATAATCTTCCAAGCCGTCCAGGACCATCGCCCAGCGATAGGCGAGCTTAGCTTCCTTAGGCAGCGTGTCGCTGGCTTCTTTGTAAAGAGCGGCAGCCTGCTTCTTGTCGCCCTTGGTGGCGGCTTCGTCGGCCTGCGTTGCCTTTTGCATAGCTAGCGTGTTGTCCGATTTCTGCTTCACCATGGCTTGGTAGATTTGCAGCTGCTCCGCGGCCTCTTCGGTCTTGCCCTGCTTGCGCAGCGTCTGGGCGAGTTCGGAGTGCACTTCCGGGTCCGCGTCGCCCAGCTCGATGGCCAGCTTGAATTGCTTTTCGGCTTCGCCGTACTCGTGCATCTGCGCCAGCACCGCGCCCAGATCGAAGCGCGTATTGTAGTGCTTGGGATTGATCGCGGCAGCCTGTTCCAGGTGCTTGCGCGCATTCTCAAAATCGCCAGCCAGCCGCTCTGCCGCGCCGCAGAGAAAGAGAATATCGGAGTCGCGCGGAGCGAGCTGCACCAGTTTGTGCGCCAGTGGGATGGAAATCTCCTGGTTGCTGTTGAGCAGCAGGGCGCGTAGATAGATTCGCTGCGCATCCAGATCGGCGGGTCTGCGTTTGGCCAGTTCGCCGCTGACCTTCACGGCCTCGTTATAGCGAAGCTGATGCACGTAGACCGTGACCAGCGCATCGACCAGGCGAGGAGAGTCGGGATACTTCTTGACAGCGTCGCCCAGCACGCGCGCAGCGTCATCCAGTTGGCCGGCTCCTCCCAGGGCCACACCGAGATCGAGGCTCAGATTCTCATCCGCGGGCTCCGGGGAAAGCAGCGCGATCGCTTCGTCGTAGGCGTGGATCGAGATCAGCGCCTTGGCCATGCCATCCAGCGCAATCTTCTCATGGGGATCGATCTGAAGGGCTGCCTGCCAGGCCCGGGCCGCATCCGGCGCCCGTCCCAACCGGCTCAACGCTTCGCCCAGCAGCAGGTAGGGCTTGATCTCTTTTCCATCCAGCTTCACGGAGATCAACAGCGGTTCCAGCGCCGCTTCATATTTGCCCTCGGAATACAGGGCCAGCCCCATCAGGTAGCTCAACGGCGCGGATTGCATATAGCGTTTCAGGCCGCTGCCATAGATCTGTTCCGCGCAACTGAATTGATGATGGTCGCCAAACCAGTTGCCCAGCTCAATATAGGACCCCTCATCGCGCTGGGTATGCACTCTGGCTTCGAGGGCCTGCGGCCCCTGGCAGGGCGCGGGTTTCTGCGCCTCTACTCCGTATGTCATCGGGGACGCCAGCACGGCCGCCAGTCCACACAATGCCTTCAACCACACTCTATGCACAGCCATCTGAGCGGAATACTCCTCGACGAACAAGGACGAAATCGGTGCGGCCCGCCGGAGGCCTGCTCTCCGGCGGCACGCTGTCTGCTGCTTTACTTCGCGGGAATTACAACCACCGTGATTCCGTAGCGAGGCACGTCGATGGTAAAGTTCGCGCCCAGATTCTCAATCGGAGACTGGGTCACGCCCTTACCGGCCAAAACCGTTTCCTTGTTCCAATCGTAGCGGACGCCCTTGCTGGCAAAGTTGTAACCGCTGATCGAGACCGACGTTGCAATCGCATGCTCCATGTTCTTGTTGAGGAAGACCAGAGCCATGCCGCCGTCGCGGCGCTTGACCGCATGCACGGCCAGCGCGTCGAGCTGGGAGTTGGCCTGCACCAAGGTATCGCCCACGGAAGCTGCGATGTGCAGCAACCGGAGGCCTTCAAAAGCCGGGCCGGTCTTTCCCTGGCTGTCCATCAGCGTGGCGGCGCTTGCGCCCTTGGGGGCATGAATAGGCGACCAGATCACGGTATAGACGCCCAACTCCAGCAGCGAGGCAACTGAATCGGCGGCAAACATACCCATGGAGGTCGGGTTTTGAACCGGCAGCCAGCTATTGGCGCCGATTCCCGTAATGGCCAGCGGAGGCATATGTCCCGCCGGGCAATACTTCTTGTACTTCTCCGCGAGGTCACCCACAATCAGGCCGTAGGTATACTGCAGTTGGTTCTTGTTCGGACTGTGATTGTGCGGATCCCCGCCAAAACGGGCGTGCAGCAAAAGATCATCCTCGTCGACCCAGTCGGTCCAATTCGGCGCAGCGCCAAGGCCGAACCACATGTCCACTGCGCTGAAGTCCATGCTGGCGCAGGCAGTTTTCAACACGCCTTCATTCCACTTCGAGCCGTAGGGATGAGCCCCACCCGATATCGGAGGCTGCACCACGTAGGCGCCCACCAGAACCGTGGGATCGACGGCCTTCATCGCCTTGGCATAGTCCACCACGGCCGCTCCGTAGGCCTGCGGGCCCATCTTGGCATTGTTCTCAAAGCGCCCCCAATCCTTGGAGTTGTTGGGCTTGCCGGCGTGCAGATCCGGCTCGGGCGAACCCGGCTCGCCGTACTTGCCGGAATCGTCAGCATCCGATCCTGCCGTGCGGTCCTGGCCATAAAAGCCGTTGTTGGACGGATCCTGGCCGATCGTCCACAGCATGATACCCAGCGGATCAGGATGGCCAATGCGCAGATGGTTGTAGCCGTCGTCGGCCGTCAGCGGGGTCGCAGCTCGCAGTCCCGCCCAGAAGCCGACCGTCTTCCAGTCATTCCCTTTGGAATCCTTTCCGATCTCCTGCGTGCTGGAGGGCTGGCCGTTGGCATAAGCCACCCAGGCGGCGGCCTCCGCCGGCTCGCCGCCACCCGAGCCATCCAGGTTGGTGCCATAGTTGACCGCTACCAGCGCCGTGCCCAGCTTGTCGATTGCGGGCACCACCGCAGGGAACTTATTCTCGTCGGCAAATGCCGGAATGCGGTCGTTCTGATAGGGGTTCACCAGCTTGCCGGTCGACCAGTGATAGAGCGCGTCAATGCCCTGGCTTCCAGGCAGCCGGAGCAGCGTGAAACCAGCCTCCTGCAGGGTCTTCAGCGCTTCCGGGCTGTAAGGCGAGTTGTCCCAGCGGTCCGCCGCGACGCCGATCGAGGTCGAATACACCATCGCCTTGTCTTTGGAGAGATCGATCTGCACCGAGGTCTTGTTTTGGGCAAAAAGAAGGGCCGTCCCACTCAGAAGGAATGTGACAGAAAGCATCGTGAGCCGCGCGGCGCGCCGGGCATCACGGCGTTGGAATGAAGGCATCATCAAGTATGGAAGATTCATGTTGAACGACCTCGCCCTCTGCATGGGCTGTTCTGGGCCGGAGCATTATCCATTGGGCGGCAACCGGCACGTTCTGCCGCGCATGGCAAAGCGGCGCCGGAAGGGCGCCGCTCGGATGACTGTACTGAGAGTATAGCCTTCTCCGCGATTTGGAGAAGAATGGCTTCTTCGTCGCGGACCCGGAAAACCGGGCCCGCGACGACCGGACTAGAGTCCGGTTTAGAAGTAGTACTTGGCTGAGAACAGCACCGACCTGTTGCCGGCCTTGGCCAGCGGGGTGCCGTTCGTTTGGGCGTTGGTGTTGGTCTGCGAGATCGACTGCAGCGTGTGGTTGTTGGTGCCACTCATGGGGAGTGTATTGATGAAGTTCAGCGTTACGTCCGCGCTGCCGCCCGAAGCATTGAACTCCTTCAACGGATGGTTCAGGAAGTTCGATGCCGAGATACGCAGTTGGAAGCTCTGGTTTTCGGTGATCTTGAAGCTCTTGTAGAGCGCCAGATCGCTGTCGACGTAGGCCGGACCCTTAATGTACGGCCACTCCAGAGTGCCCTGCTGGCCGTAAATCGGAGGAGCAAAGCACTTGTCGTTGAAGTACTGCCCTTTCGCCAGTCCCTTGCGAGGATCGCAGGTGACCACAGGGATCAAGATGCGCTGGGAGCCCGTGCCGAACCAGGTTGCATTGTTCATTGACGTGGAGCGCAGTCCGTTCGGAAGCAGAATGCTGTCATCCGGAGCGGTCGGCGTGTCATTGTAAGGCACCGACAGGTTCCCCGGATAGGTCGCATTCATGTTGCCGTTCGTGTTCGGCTGCAGTGGAGCGCCGCTCTGGAAGGCGGTGTAGCCGGAGATCTGCCATCCGTTCACGGCTTGGCGCAGAATCTGGCTGCCGCTCTTGACAAAGTTCGGCATGTTCCAGATGTACGACAGGTTGAGGATTTGGCTGTGGTCATAGGCCAGCGGGCCGTAGTTGTCTTTCAGGTTGAAGGTGTCCACGTTCGGACCGCTGCCGGCGCCGTTGCTGGTCATGTAGTCCCAGACACCCATCGCCTTGCCGAAGGTGTAGTTCGTCACCCACATCACCGGGCCGGACTGCTTCTGCCAGTTGGCCTGCAAAGCGTTGTAGCTCGCGTAACCGGAGTGAGTCATCACGTACATGTGCTGGTACGTCTTGTACGGCGCCCAATCCCAGTTGTTCCAGCTGATATTGGCGTAGGCAGCCGTATTCGTCACGCAATACTTGCTGTTTGAAGGAGAGGTGGGCACCATGTTATTGCTGCCGCCTGTTGTGCAAGCCGGCCCCGAGGGAGACTCGATGTTTCCGTTGACCGGGTCGGGCAGGAAGACATTGCCGGGCTGGATCAGGTTCATGTCGCCGATACTGCTGTTCGAACCGTCCTGATAGAGGTTCTTGCTCTCGTTGCCCACATAGGAAACCTCGAAGACTGAGCGCCAGGGCAGCGCGCGCGAAACCGTCATGTTCCAGTCCGAGGTGTAGGGGTTCCTGTTATCGCCCGGCTGCATGGCGTAGACCGAGGAGCCGTTCTGCGTCGTGCCGCCCGGAGGTTTGATGGTCGAGATGCCGGCATAGCCCAGTTCCTTGTTATTCACGTAGTTCGGGCCGTTAGCCTGGTACGTGAAAGCTCCCTGAGGTCCGTTCCAGGCGTTGTTGACCTGGGTGCTGACTTGGTACTGGAAGACGGAGTAGCCGCCGCGAAGCACGGTCTTGCCGTCGCCCTGGATGTCATACGCAAAACCGACGCGCGGGTTGAAGGTGAGGAACTTCGAGGGGAAACCGGAGAGCGGAATCGACGAGTCGATGGCGTGCCACTCCAGACCGGTGTTGCCCGGCGCTACGCCCGGGGCCGCGTTGACGAACGTGGCCATATTCCAGACCTGGTATCCGAGATTGTTGTTGCCGCTGCTACCCCACCAGAAGTTTCCGTTCTCCTGGCCGCCTGACCACTGACCCAGGTGGTCGGCGCGGAGGCCGTAGTTCAGAGTGAGTTGCTTGTTGGCCTTCCATGAATCCTGCGCGTAGATCGACCACTGATGGAAGCCCACCTGCGTCGTCGGATCGGCGCTGGCTTCCTTGTAGTCGCCGAGACGGCCGGTCAGCATATCGCCCACCAGGTTACCCGTCTGGTCGGCGCCCCAACCGATATCGTATTCGCCGTTGTTCTCGTTGCCGCCCGACTGCTGGTTGCCTTCAAAGTCCCAATAGGCGCCAGCCTTCAGAGAGTGCGTGCCAACGATCTTGGTGAAGTTGTCGTACAGCGCTTGGCCCAGCTTGACGCCGCCGAAGCCCTTGCCGCTGTCGAAGCCGTCGTAGAAATCCTCCTCGGAGATGTTCGAGAGAGCGCCGCCCCACGGACCTTCCACGTTGGGAATCTGCGTTTGCACCGGCGTGTGCGAGAAGATGGAGCCCACGTTGAAGCCCTGCTTCGTGCGGTCAACCGCGGACGGATTCGTAAGCGTGCTGGGATTGATCCAGCGCGAATAGTTGAAAACGAATTCGTTGGTTGTCGTCGGGGTGAAAACGTGGGTCAGGTTGCCCATGATGAAGTTGCCGACTTCGTTGCCGATAACCGGCGAAGGATACGGCACCGTCCACTGGGGAGCCCACCAGATCGAGAGCGGGTGATAGTCCTTCTCAACCTGACGCGTGTAGGAGACATTCAGCTTGGTGCTTTCGCTGAAATCGTACGAGACCTTGCCCGTAGCCTCATAGCGGTTCAGCGGGTTCGAGGCAGCGTATATGAAGTTGTTCCAGGAGTTAGTCTGACTCGGAACAACGTTCGGCGTAGGATACGCGCCTTCGGCGATCAGGCCCTTGATGTTGGGATCCCAATAGGCCGGCCTAAGCGAACTATTTCCGGCCGGGTCAGGGCTGTTCCACATGCCGTCGTAGGCGTAAGAATTGTCCGAGCTGTTAATCGCGCCGCTACCGCCGGGGACGTTGGTATTGCTGAAGTCGCCTGCCATCTGCGCCACGGTGGGAACGTTCATCGCCACCGGAGCAGCTGCCGGGTGCTGGTCCATGTACTCGTAACCGGCCCAGAAGAACAGCTTGTCGTGGCCCTTGTTGAACTTGAGGAAAGGAAGAAAAATCGGGCCGCCGACGTTGGCGCCATAGTAGTAATAGCTCTCGGCGGGACGCAACGACGCCGCAAGAGCCGAACCGCCGCCCGCGTTCAGGTACGTCTCCTTGGTGTACCAGTCCCAGGAGTTCAGCGCGCTGTTGCGGGCATACATATAGCCTTCGCCATGGAAGTGCGAAGTGCCGGATTTGCTGAAGGCCTCGAAGACCACCGGACCCTTGGCGTATTCGGCCCCGTAAGACGAGGTCAGAACCTTGACTTCCGAGACCATGTCCTGGTTGATGTTGGCGATCTGCGTTCCCATGTTGCCTGGATCGAGCAGATTCGAACCGTCCAGCATATACGCCATCGAGCCGTTGGGCTGCGTGCCGTTGGCCGAGTAATCGCCCGCCGGACCGCTGTTGCTGTCCACCGCGCCGGTCGCGTTGAAGGCCGCTGTCTGGCTGAGGCCGTTGTTACGGGCAAAGCCCGGCATCATCTTCAGAAGTTCGCCAGCGTTACGGCCGCCGAGCGGAAGATCGTTGATCATCGACTGGTTCAGTGTCGTGCTGACTTCGGCCGTATCGACCGGAACCATCACGTCTTCGCCGGAGACGACCATGACTGCCTGTACCCCAGTACCGGCAACCTTCAGCGTGATGTTGGGAATCGACCGCTGGTCGCCCAGGTTCATCACGATGCCTTTGGCTTCCCATTTGGTGAAACCAGTGGCCGAAACAAAGAGCGAATAGGTGGCCGGCTGAATAGCCGTAATGTTGAAATAACCTTCTTTGTCGCTCGCCGTTGCGCGAGCTTCGCCTGTGGCTTCACTCTTGAGCTCGACCTTGGCGTCTGGAATCCTCGCGCCGGTTTGGTCAACGATGATGCCGCTCAAGGAGCCTGTCAATTGCTGTGCCGATGCAGGAATCCCTTGAAGCCCGAGCAGAATCACGGCCATGACAGCCGCTATACTGCCGATTCTGAACAGAAAGTCACGGTACCAGCACCCTGCTGTTCCCTTGTTTGAGTTCAATTTACTGCCTCCTGATTGAAATTCGTGATCGCTCCTGGTTCCCCTCGCTCTGCCTGTTTCCGTTCGTCTGAAGCCGGGCAGCGCCCTCTCAGTGGACGCCGAAACATCGCAAGAACTGTCCGCGACTACGTTTACAACGCCAAAGGGACGCAGAAGTGATTACGCGCTACAATAGTTCCGCAAACATGGAAATGTCAAGTACTTTATCGTTTTATTTGCATCGGCAAAACGGTTTCGCAGATGACCGGATTGTTAACTTAATCGTTACTGCTACATAACCCCCGATCCCGGCTGCGAACTGCACCCGAAATGCCTCCCCGGTCTCCCTCCCGTCTATCCACTGGCAGGCGCCCGGATCCTGCTTTGCCTCCGACCCGACCGAAATTCGGAAATCGTTCCAATGAAAAGAGATACACTTCGGCGCTTCCCTCGGGAAACGATTTGTCCGCCCGGAAGATCGCTACCGCGGCTGCCCGCCCGGAGCCTGGTAGCGGCCCAGATCCTTGCGTAGCCTCTCCGCCAGTTGGCTGTCATTCTGCTCCGTGGCCAGCCGCAGCGCCTCCTGCGCCGTGGCGATCGCCCGCGCCGTGTCTCCCGTCTCGAAGCACATGGCCGCCAGCATCTGTAGGGTTCCAGGGTCTTTGCGCCCGGTAATCTCCGCAGCGGCCTCGAAGTGCGGCAGTGCCTCAGGGAAGCGTCCCGCGGCCGCCAGAGCACGGCCCAGGTTGTAGCGGAACTCGGCTGAGCGCGGGGACAGCTCGACGGCCTTCTGTATCAGGGAGATAGCCTCCCCCAGCCGGCCCTCGCGCGCCAGGTAGACACCGTAGACGTTGTACCCGTCCGGCGAGCGGGGCGACAGCTCGATGCCTTTCTTCAGCTCGGCGACCGCCTCATCGCTATTTCCGCTCATCTGCAGCAGAATATGGCCCAGGTTCACATGCGCCGAACCGTTGTCGGCGTCCAGCTCCACCGCCCGGCGAATGTGCTGCAGCGCTTCCTCGATCCGGCCCGACTCGGCCAGCGCGCTACCCAGGTTGTTCTGCGTCTGGGAGCTGTCCGGACTGATCGCCAGCGACTTCTCGTAGGCCTCGATCGCCTCCGCGGTCCGTCCCGAAGCATCCAGCGCGACGCCCATGTTGTTCAGCGGGCGGGCGTCGGTCGGGTCCTTGGCCGCGGCGACCTGCCAGGCCGGGATGGCCTCCGCGTACTTGTACTGCTCCTGCAGCTGTTCGGCGGCATCGAACTCGCGATAGAAATCGATCGCCGGCGTCTCGATATGGTCCAGCTGGTCCGGCCCGATGTTGAGAAACTCCGGAATGTTGACCGCCCGGTTGGCCGCCGTCGCGTTCTCGACGACGACTGGCGGGCTGGCGTGCCCCTCCTCATCGATATGGGTCAGATAGAGCCGCGTGTAGAACGACGGACTCTTCGACGAGAAGACCAGCCATCTCCCGTTCGGCGACCAGCTATGCCAGGAGTTCATCACCGGCAGATTCGACTCCAGCGGCCGCGCCTCGCCGCCGGCGAAGGGCACAATGTATAGCTTGCTGTCGGGCCGCATCAGCAGTCCGTTCTTGCAGCGCACAAAGACGATCCACTTGCCGTCCGGCGAGACCTTCGGAAAGTTGTTGCTCATCCCATTCTCGGAGGCGCCCACGATCCGCTCCGGCGCGCCGCCCTTCCCGTCATTGAAAGGAATCCGGTACAAATCGTACTGAATCTGGGTCTCGTTCGGGTCGTTTGCGTAGGTAGCCCTTTGCACGCCCGGCGGGTAGGGATCCCGCGCCTTGGCCCGCGAATACACCAGGTACTTCCCGTCCGGGCTCCAGAAAGCCGAGGTCTGCACGTAATCCGGATCGTCCGCGCCCGGCAGAGGCTGGAGTTTGCCGCTCTCCTTGCTGTACCAGGCCAGTACTCCGCGCGTCGGGTAGAAGACCTGTCCGAAGCCAAAGAAGGCGTAAAAGCCGTTGTAGAGCCGGTCCAGCACGCGGACCCCGTGCGCATGTGGAACATCGATGGAGTTCACCACGTACTTGCCGTCCGGCGATACCTGGCTCATGAAGCCAAAGCGCTTCTGCGAGCGGGTCTCGGAAAATGCGCTCCACCGGACCAGGTACTCGTTCGAGATCGTGCTGACCTTTTTCAGCGGCACCAGCGCATACAGTCCCTTGTCGTTTGCCGGCCCGTCGACGTCAATGCCCATCACCTTGCCGTCGCGCGAGAACGAGTGGCAGTTTCCGCAGGTCGGCAGGTTGGTCATCATCAGCCGGCTCTTGGTCTCGTTGATGTAGCGCAGCTCCCAGCGGATCTTGGGCAGAACCGAGTCGGGCAGCGGCTTGATCACTCCGCGCTGTTCCGACTCCGGCGGGGGCGGAATCAGCGGCACGTCGCGATAGAAGATCGGCGCGCCCACCGGGTCCTTCGAAGTCTGCAGCGTGCTCCGTGCACTGGATAGGGGATTGGAATCCTCCCGGCTGGCAAAGCCGCTGATCGTTACCGTTGCAGGTCCCTCGACCGAGCGCTTCTTGATCTCCGCCCAGGTCTTATCGTCCGGCCGCCAGGTGTGCATCACCAGTTCCTCGGCCGTCAGCGTGGGCTCTACGTAGCCCTGCAACTGCGTGTCCAGTTCCCCCACCAGCATCTTTTCGCCGTTCGACCAGACCCGGACAGGATGCCCGTGCCCGGCAAACTCGATCTCGATCCGCCAAACCTTCGACGCCGGGTTGCCATCCCGCCAGGCAAACTGGGGCGCGGCAATCTCCGGCGGATAGATCGTGCCTTTGGCCGGCACGTCGATGACCAGGAAATTCGGAGCCTCCGCCAATGAAGCGAACATCGATGGCGCCCGCATATATTCCGGCGCCGGAGTCGGTCCGCCATTCTGAGACCAGGCCGCCATGCAGCCCGCAACCGACACACCGGCCGCAGCCGTCAGCAGAATCCGTTTTGCGGTGGCGAATGACCTCTTCATCCCACTTCTCCCTCTATTTCTTGCCGGCAGCGGTCTGCGGTACCGCCTCTTTCACGTGGATAATCCGGTCGGCCTGCACATGTTCCAGCTTCTGCACGATGCCGCTGGGCCAACGGATCTCGATCTCGTCGGCCGTCGCGTCCGCTCCCAGTCCGAAATGCACCGGCCCCAGGCTCGACGATGCATAGCAGACGCTCGACGTCTGGTGGTTGTACTGTGTGCCGGATTTGGCCGTCACCTTCACCAGAGCGCCAATCCCGTCCCGATTGCTCTTGACTCCCTCCAGCGCCACCCCCAGCCAGTGCCCAGGGTGCGGACTCCGGTTCATCCACAGCTCGGCCGGGTGGTCCATCGAGGTGACCACGACGTCGATGAGTCCGTTCCCGTCAAAATCCCCCAGCGCGCAGCCCCGGTGCCGTGCCGCCGTCGCCTCGGTGAATCCCGCCTCTTCGGTTAACGGCTGCCACTGGCCGCTGGCGCCCAGGTTGCGAAAGACCGTGTTCGGCTGCTTGGGCGCCGCGCCCGGCGGCCGCGTCGCGGAAACATGCCCGCGCGAGACAAACAGATCCTTCCACCCGTCATTGTCGAAATCGTAGAGCGCCGGGCCGAAGCCCGACATATTCAGGCTGTAGGCGCCCATCTTGCTCGACGAGGTCACTTCCCGGAAGTCACCCTTGCCCGTATTCAGCAGAATCGGGAAAGTCTGCCGGTTCAGAGCCACGTAGGCAATATCCGGGTAGCCGTCGTTGTTGATGTCCCGGAAATCCAGCCCCATTCCCGAGATGAACGCGCCCTCTTCCGCCAGCGCGGTATTCGTCTGGAAGGCAATCTCCTCGAACTTGTCCCCCAGGTTGTGGAAGAAGAAGTTGTACTCCGAGTCGTTGGTGACGAACAAGTCCTGTTTGCCGTCCAGATCGAAATCCGCCATCCCCGCGCCCATGCCCTTGCCAACGTGATCGCGGATCCCCCATTCCTTGGAAACATCCTTGAAGGTGCCGTCGCCCTGGTTCAGGAAGAGCTGGTTGGGAAGACCCTTGTAGAAGCGCGGGTGGCAGTACTCCGGGGTTCCGTCGATGACGCACAGCGGCTTCTTGTCGTATGTCCATTGCAGATAATTGACCACGAACAGGTCGAGCAGCCCGTCGTTGTTTACGTCCACCCAGACCGCGGCTACGGCCCACTGCGGTCCGTACTCCGGATCGTTCCACTTGTCCAAGCCGGCTTTGTGGGTTACGTCCGTGAAGGTGCCGTCGCCGTTGTTGTGGTAAAGGTGATTTCCGTAAACCCCAGTGACAAACAGGTCCGGCCAGCCGTCGTTGTCGTAATCGCCCACCGCCACGCCGACATCGAAGCCTGTGCCCTGCAGGCCGGCTTTGACGGTCACATCGGTGAAGGTGCCGTCCCCGTTGTTGTGATAGAGCCGGTTCCATTGCTTCTCGCCGGTTTTCTTCATCGTCGCCAGGTCGGCGCCGTTGGTAAAGAAGATGTCCGGCCGGCCGTCGCCGTCGTAGTCGAAGACCGCCACGCCCCCGGCCATCGTCTCCGGAGCGTTGCGCGACTGGCTCTCGTTGCTGTCCAGTTGGAACGGCAGGGTCTTCAATTCAAAGCGAATCGGGGACTCGGATGTTTGTCCGCGCAGGCTCGCCGGCACCATCGCCAGTGTTACCGCCAACGCCAGCCGGCACGTCGCGCGTGCTCTCCTCTTCATCGCTGAAACACCGCCCCCTGAATTGACGCCAGCAGATTGTTCGGACTGCCCTGTTCGAGCCGATTCTAATCTATCCGCCGGGCAACCCGTCAGCTTCGCCGGGAAGTCCTGTATTATCCTAGGCGCATGCGTACCCTGGCCGCCTCGCTTCTTGTTTTCTGCTTCGTCCATGCCGCCGGCCAGGCGCCAGCGCCCGCCTCGGCCGACGATCTCATGCGGGAGGGCCTCACCGCGCAGCGCCAAGGAAACCTGCGCAGCGCCATCGAAGACTACCGCCACGCCCTTGCTGTCCGCCCCGACTCCATCGAAGCCCGTGCGAATCTGGCCGCCGCCCTGGCCGCCGACGGTCAGTTCGACGCCGCCATCGAGGAAAACCTCCGCCTCTTGGCCGCCCTTCCCGGCCAGACCGACATCCGCATGAACCTCGCCCTGGCCTACTACAAGAAGGGCGACTGGCACAATGCCGCCGAGCAGTTCAAGAAGGTCCGCGCCGCACGCCCCAACGACCTGACCGCCGCCATGCTGCTGGGCTACTCGGAGATCAAGCTCGACCAGGCTAGCGCCGCCGCCGAACTGCTCGCGCCCCTCGAGCCGGGGAATGAAAACAATCTGGATCTCGAATTCGTGCTGGCCGAAGCCCTGATCGCCTCCGGGCGCGAAGACGAGGGCCTGCCGCGCATGGAGAAGACCGCCAAGGCCACCAACGCCCTGGATGCCTGGGTCATCGCCGGTACCGCCCGGCTGCACCGCCGCGAATTCCGCCAAGCCCGCGCGGACCTCGATGCCGCGCTCGCCATCAATTCCTCCCTGCCCGGCCTGAACTCGCTGGCGGGCCAGGCCCGCGACGCCCTCGGCGACACAGAGGACGCCAAGGCCGCCTTCGAAGTGGCCCTACGCCAGGATCCGCGGGACTTTGCCGCCAATCTTTATCTCGGAGCGATGCGCATGAAGCAGCGCGACATCGACGGCGCCCGTCCCCTGCTTGAGCTGGCTCTGCAGTTGCATCCCGACGTACCGCAGGCGCAGTACCAGATGGCCGTGCTCAACGGCATGACCGGGCATTACGCCGAAGCCGCCGCCGCGCTCGAGTTGTTGGAGAAGCAGGATCCCGACTGGCTCGACCCGCACATTCAACTCGCCTCTCTCTACTACAAGCTCCACCGCCCTGAGGACGGAGAGCGCGAGCGGCAGATCGTGCAGCGTCTTGAGGCCCAGCAGCAGAAACAGGGTCCGTCCGCCCAGTAACTCTATCCGCCCGAACCCATTTCCGCATCCCACTACTCCTCTCTGAACGACATCCCATTCTAGCCAATATCGGCGCAATAGAACGGGCACGCGCAGGCAAGCGCGCCAAGCAGAAACCCCAGAATTGCAGCCGCAAGGAATCGCATCGCTGCCTTCCCCTTGACCAATAACACAGGTTGATATTGCCCGCTGCCGGAAGTCCTCGTATCACAAAATGCAAGCTGTTCTCCAACCGACAAAGCGACGCGCAAGCGCCAAAGGATTTCAGCATCTGGTCATCTATTTGCGCGTTAATCCTGGTTGACGCGCAATTCGGAAACCGCACTCTACCGCAAGTAGACGCCGAACCGCCGGTCCGGAAGCTTCTTTCGCCTATACTGGTGCCTGATAATCCGGTGCATCGTACCAGTGCAAAGGAAGAGACCGCCATGGTTCAAACTCGCATCAAACCGCATTTCCAGCAAGTGGCCGAGAAGGCGCGGCGGGCGGAGCAGACGCGCGTCTACCGGCGCAACCAGGTGCTTGGACTCGTGCTGTTGGCGGCGGCGGTCCTGCTTTGGTGGCTCTTTCACACCAATCCCAAGTGGATATTCCCGCCGGGGTGGTGGCGTCCATGAGCGCATTGAAGGGTACGGGCTTTAGCCCGTACATAGGCTCAGCAAGATCGGCTCGGGCTTTAGCCCCTGAGGGAAACCTCCCAAACAACGACCCGCTGGCAGTGCTGCTACTGGGGCCGACGGGGAGCGGCAAGACGGCGCTCTCGCTCGCGCTGGGCGAGCGCTTCGGCGGCGAGATTGTCAGTTGCGACTCGGTGGCTGTCTACCGCGGCATGGACCTGGGCACGGCCAAGCCCACGCGCGAGGAGCGGGCGCGGCTGCCGCACCACCTGATCGATGTGGCCGAGCCGGATCAGCCGTTTACAGCAGGCGAGTACAGCAGGCAGGCCAGGGCGGTGCTCAAAGCGATTGCCAGCAGAGGCCGCGTGCCCATCGTGACCGGAGGAACGGGGCTTTACCTGCGCGCGCTTACCGAAGGGCTCTTTGCCGGCCCGGAGCGGCAGACGGAACTGCGGGCGCGGCTGCAACGCAGCCGCCAGCGCCACGCGGAAGGCTGGCTGCACCGGCTGCTGGCCCGCCTTGATCCGGCCTCGGCCAGGCGCATTCATGTGAACGACACACCCAAGCTGATTCGCGCCATCGAGGTTTGCCTGTCCGCGCGCAAGCCGTTCTCCGAGGTGCTGGGGAACAAGGTCTTGGCGAGAGACCCGCTGACCGGCTTCCGGCTGCTGCGGATCGGGCTCAACCCGCCGCGGAAGGCGCTCTACGATCGCCTCGACCGGCGGGCGGCGGCGATGTTCGCGGCTGGCCTGATTGAGGAGGCGCGCGGCCTGCTTGCGCGCTATGGGCCGGTCAAGGCGCTGGACTCGCTGGGCTACCGGCAGGCGCTGGCCGTGCTGGCGGGAACTTTGAGCGAAGAGGCCGCGATAGCCGCCGCCCAGCAGGGGCACCGGAACTTTGCCAAGCGGCAGTTGACCTGGTTCCGTCGCGAGCCGGAGGTGCACTGGATCGATAGCTTTGGAGACGAGGCGGAGACTCTCGCGCGGGCAGCGGAGTTGCTTCAAGCCGCGCTCCCGTGAGCGCTTATGGCAATTCGTCCGCCGTGGGGTCGATCACCCGCGCCGGGTTACTTGCCGCGGCCGAAGCAGCATTCCATCCTTCGGCGGCGAAGAGCATCTAACTCAGTCATGAGCGATCAAACTTCCTCCGCGGCCCCATCCGCATCGTTGTCCGGCAGTTTTCTTATCGGCGGCGACCTGCCCGTCGACCGTCTTGGCTATGGAACCATGCGCCTGGTGGGCGAGGGTGCCTGGGGTGAGCCCAGCGACCCAGCCGAAGCTCGCCGCATCCTGCGCCGGGCGGTCGATCTTGGTGTTACGCTCATTGACACCGCCGACGCCTACGGGCCCGAGATTGCCGAGCGGCTGATCGGCGAAGCGCTCCACCCTTACGCGCCGGGCGTGGTCATCGCCACCAAGGGCGGCATCACGCGGCAAGGCCCGGCCAAGACCGAGTATGTGGGCCGCGCGGGTTACTTGATTCAATGCGTCGAGATGAGCCTGCGCCGGCTCCGGCTTGACCGCATCGACCTCTACCAGCTTCACCGCATCGATCCCCGCACCCCGCTAGAAGAGTCGCTCGGCGCGCTGAAGCGGATGCAGGAACAGGGCAAGATTCGCCACATCGGCCTGAGCGAGGTAACTCCGGCGGAGATTGAGGAGGCCGGCAAGACCGTCAGCGTTACGACTGTCCAGAATAGATACAGTCTGGCCGACCGGCGGCATGAGGAGACGCTCAGGTATTGCGAGCAGCGTGGCATCGGCTTCCTGCCCTGGTATCCGATTGCGGGCGGCAAGCTGCTCAAGCCCGATCATCCCTCGGCGCAGGCGCTGGCCCGGATTGCCGCGCGGCACTCGGCGACGGCGGCACAGGTTTCGCTGGCCTGGCTCTTGCAGCGCTCGTCGGCGATGCTGCCGATTCCCGGTACGTCGAAGGTCGCGCACCTGGAAGAGAACGTGGCGGCGGCCGGCGTTCGCCTCGGCAGGGAAGAGGCGGCCGAGTTGGAAGCGGCTGCCGGTTCCTGATCGAGCTGGAAAGGAAGATGTCGCCGGGCGCCATGGGAGGGTTCCTCTGCTCCGTCTGCGTGATTGCCCTTTCGTCCAGCCACATATGGTTTCGACCTTGCAGGATCTCCCTCATGCCCGATAGAATCACACCAGTCAAACCAGAAAACCGATATCCCGGTTTGGATGGCGGGATACTCCGAATTCTTGAAAACCTGACGTTCATTTGGTTGCTTCGGTCACGGGAGGAACTATGAAACTTGTGGCCGCTAATGCTCTCTGGGCACTTTCCCTCAGTTTGAGTCTGACCGGGCTTACCGGCTGCGTGAATTCGTCCGCAACGGCGGCGTCTTCCGCCGCGCCTACCATCACTAGCTTCATCGCGAATCCAACGGCAGTTTCGGCGGGCGGAACAGCCAGTCTTACGGGAGTCTTCGCCAACGGCGCGGGCGTGATTACTCCGGGAAATCTGGCCGCCACCAGCGGGGCGGCGGTGAGTGTTACGCCGTCGCAGACGACAACTTACACACTTACCGTCACAGACTCCGCCGGGGATGCGGTTACCCGGACGGCGACGGTCACGGTAAGCGCCTCCGCGCCGGCGATCGACAGCTTCACGGCGAGTCCAACGACAATTGCGGCTGGAGGGAGCGCCAGTCTGACCGGAGTCTTTTCAAACGGGAGCGGAGTAATTACCCCGGGCAATCTTGCCGTCACCACCGGAACAGCGGTGAAAGTATCGCCTTCCGCTACCACATCGTACGTACTTACGGTCACTTCATCGAACGGGGCCTCGGTCACTCAATCGGTCACGGTCACGGTGCAGGGGGGGACGACGACTATCAATTCAAAGCTTGGCAAGCCCGACCGGGTATTGATAGGCCTGGGCGCAGGCAACGCGATCTCCGACATGCAGGCTCAGGGAATTCAGCCGGATATCGTCGATACCTATCTGGTGGGAGTGGGAAGCAGTTCCTGGATCGGTTGGAACAGCCCGTCCGGAAGTTACGTCACCGATACCGCAAACGCGGTGAACGCCGTCGGGGCGATTCCGATGTTCACGTTGTACCAGATGGCGCAAAATGGAGACGGAAATATCTCCGGGATAAGCCAGAACAGCTTCATGGACAGTTACTGGTCGCAGGCCCGGTTGATGTTTCAGTTGATTGGAAACTACGGCAAACCGACGCTGGTGAACCTGGAGCCGGACTTTTGGGGCTATGTGGAGTTACAGGCGCCAAACGGCGATCCGACCAAGCTGGCCGCGGTAGTGAGCGACCAGGCTGAGTGTTCATCGCTGCCGAACACGGCCAGCGGCATTGCCGGGTGCATGCTGCAACTGGCGCGCACCTACGCGCCCAATGCGCTGGTTGGGTATCCGGAATCGTTCTGGGGCGAGACGACCCCGCAGGTGGCTAGCTTTATGAAAGAGGTTGGAGCGCAGAACGGCGACTTCATTGTGGCCCAGACCAGCGACCGCGATGCCGGCTGCTATGAAGCTCCTTCTCCGGATGCTGCGTCCGAGTGTTCCGGACGCGGTTCGGGACCGTTCTACTGGGATGAGACCAACCAGACCAGCCCCAATTTCACAGAGTCGATCACCCAGTTGTCGACTTATCAGAGCGATCTGGGTAACAACCTGCCAATCATCTGGTGGCAGACTCCGCTGGGAGTGCCTTCTTCCACGCCGGGCGGGACCGACTATCACTATCGCGACGACCATGTCGACTATATGCTGAAAAATGCCTCGCAGTACGGGAATATCGGAACCTTCGGCATTGTCTTCAGCTGTGGCGCCGATTATCAAACCAGCATCACCACCGACAGCAGTGAGTTCGCGACGCTCTTCAAGCAGTACCTGAGCAGCGGAGGAGCTCCCGTCAATTAGGGCGTGCCGCGGCTGAAGAGCCCTGCTCCCTCCGGGATCTTCGGTTCGCAACTGGAGTTCCGAGCTACATCTCCTTGACGCCTTCGACGAAGGCCTTCAGCTTGCGGCTGCGCGAGGGGTGGCGGAGCTTGCGCAGGGCCTTGGCTTCGATCTGGCGGATGCGCTCGCGGGTGACCTGGAAGCTCTGGCCGACCTCTTCGAGGGTGTGCTCGGAGCCGTCTTCGAGGCCGAAGCGCATCTTGATTACGCGTTCCTCTCGTGGTGTAAGGGTCCGGAGGACCTGCGAGGTGTACTCCTTGAGGTTGACGCTGATGACCGCCTCGGAGGGCGAAACCGCCTGGCGGTCTTCAATGAAGTCGCCGAGGTGCGAGTCTTCCTCTTCGCCGATGGGGGTTTCGAGCGAGATGGGCTCCTGCGCGATCTTGAGCACCTTGCGCACCTTGGCCACGGGGATGTCCATGCGGCGGGCGATCTCTTCGCTGGTGGGCTCGCGGCCCAGTTCCTGCACCAACTGGCGGCTGGTGCGGATGAGCTTGTTGATGGTCTCGATCATGTGCACCGGGATGCGGATCGTCCGGGCCTGGTCGGCGATGGCGCGGGTGATGGCCTGGCGGATCCACCAGGTGGCGTAGGTGGAGAACTTGTAGCCTCGGCGGTACTCGAACTTGTCCACCGCCTTCATCAGGCCGATGTTGCCCTCCTGAATGAGGTCGAGGAATTGCAGGCCGCGGTTGGTGTACTTTTTGGCGATGGAGACGACCAGGCGCAGGTTCGCCTCAATCAGCTCGCGCTTGGCCTGCTCGGCGTCCATATCGCCCTGGATCATCTCGCGCTGGGTGCGCTTGAGTTCGAGGATGGAGACGCCGGCGTCGACCTCGATCTTCTCCAGGTCGGCCTTGCAGTTTTTCTGCTGGCGGCGGTACTCCTTTTGCAGCAGCTCGCTCTTGCTGGCCTCGTGCTTCTGCTCGAGCGAACGAATCTGGCGCTCCAGCGTGCGCATGGTGTCAACGGTCTTGTTGACCTTGTCCAACAGGCGCTTGCGCTCGAGGGCGGTGTATTTTAGCTCGCGGACGATGCGCGAGATGAGCACCTTTTCGCGGGACATCAGCCAGCGAGCGTGGCGCGCATCGCGGATCTTGGCCTTGGAAGCGGGCGCCGGGCCGGCCAGCCTCTCCTCGAGCGTCACAATCCTCTTCTGGTGCTTTATCAGCGCATCGACGCGGGCCACCGTGGACTTGACGCGAAGCTGCACCACCTCTTCGGTGAGCTCTTCCTCGTCGAAGATCACGACTTCCTTGATGTTGCGCACGCCGCGCTTGAGATCCTCGCCCAGGGCCACGATCTCGCGGATGACGATGGGGGAGCGCGAAATGGCCTTCATCACCCGCATCTGCCCGCGCTCGATGCGCTTGGCGATCTCGACTTCGCCCTCGCGCGTCAGCAGCGGAACGGTGCCCATCTCGCGCAGGTACATGCGCACCGGGTCGTTGGTCTTTTCCAGAGTGCCGGGGGTCAGGTCGAGCTCGACGTCCTCGCCCTCTTCCAGCTCGAATTCCTTATCGGCGCCGAACTTGGGGGCGTCCAGCAGGTCGATGCCCTGGGTGCCGATGGTGGTAATCAGGTCGTCCAGATCGTCGGGCGAGGAACCCATCTCGTCGGGCAGCATCTCGTTCACGTCGCCGTAGGTGAGGTAGCCTTTCTCTTTGCCCACTTCGATCAGGGTGTCAACGTCGGGCTCGTGCTCGTGGTCATGATCGTGATCATGCTCGTGATCGTGTGCGAATTTTTCGTCGATCGCCAAAATACTCCTACTCTCCGTCGCAAGGTAGATTAAGCACCGTTTGCGCACCGGTGCGGGGTCCGGCCCGGAGCACGCCAAAAAAAGACTTCCACGCGCAAGGCGAGGAAATCTGGGCGCGCGGAGACAGACCTGCGGTCACCCGCAAAAAAGAAGCGGTCTCAGGTAGTTGCTCGGAACAGGATGACAGCGCTTCAGGTTTCGCCTGGGTCGCCCGCGAGCCGAAGCTCATCTCTGGGGCAGAGGGGCGCGCATCCTCACAGAGATCAATAGATTACCACAGTCCGCCCCGGTTTTGCCAACGCAAAAATCCGGGGTTGGCAAAGGCCCGTGCGGGCTTGCCGCGCGGCTGGGCCGGGCACCACTGCCTTTCGGCTGCTCCGTCTCCTGTAGGTTAGACGCGCCAGCGGCTGGTTAGACGCAGGATTCCGGCGGCTGGGCGGGTTGGCTGGGAGAAGCGGGGCGGGCGGTTTCCCGGGCCGATTGTTTCCTGAGTTTGACTGCGGACAGCGCCGGATAAATCCAAGATTCTCGCAATGCATATTGACAAATATGCATCCATAGCATAAAACACAACTATGCCAGTGCGGTGCTTATCCCGGGCAGAGGCGGCGGATCTCGTTCGTCACTGCCTGTCGGCTGGACGAGTGATTCCGGGAAAGCATTTCAGAGAGGAGCTGGCAAAGGAAGGCCTTGACATTCTGGATGCACACCACGTGCTCAAGATGGGGAATATCTTCCAGGAACCCGAGCCGGACATCCGCTCCGGCGATTGGAAGTACAGGATGGAAGGGACCGATCTTGAAGGGAAGCCTTTGGCAGTGGTCTTTTGCTTCAGGGATGAATCGACGGGGTTCCTGATCACGGTCTTCAGCATCCGACGGTGATCTTGGTTCGCAAATCTACCTTTGCTTGGGAGAGGGCAACGGTCATGCAAAAAGAGATGAAGTCGTCGCATATCGAGTCGCAGTGCTCCGATTGCGGGAAGGCGGCACGCGTGGAAAGAGGAACGTATCGTTTCCGGGAGAGCGGCCTCGACAACGTAGTGTTGACGGGAATCGAGATCGTCAAGTGTCCCGCTTGCGGCAACGAGGAGCCCATCATTCCAAATCTGGACGGGCTGCTGCGCATTATCGCGGTCGCGATTGTGACAAACAGGTTCCCGCTGAGCGGGGCCGAGGTGCGCTATCTGCGCAAGTACATGGGAATGAGCGGCGATCAATTCACGCGCATCCTGCATACCGATAAATCCACGCTTTCAAAGTGGGAGACAGGCGCTGTGAACATAGGCTCGAAGAGCGACTTGCTGATTCGCTCCGTGGCTCTGAACCTGGGCCGGGGTCTGCGCGACGAGGCAGAACGGGTCACAAGGAACTTCGAGCATATCGACGAGGAAAGTACAGCGCCTCCAAATCGAATTGAGGTCGATTCGGAGACACTTGAGTATGAGTATGCATAGGTTGATGAATCCCCAAGTCTCAACAGCGAGACACCAGCCGCCCATCGAGCCCTTCACAACACGAATTGACTGGCAAAAGAGGTGATGCAATGTGCAAAACACCTGACGATTCTGACCTGCTTGTCCAATTCGAACTGGACAATATCAAAGACGATTACCGCCTCTTTTACTCCATCAAACGGAACAACTTCTTTTCTAGCGTTCAGGGATTTCCCGAACTTTGGGGCTTTTTTTGCAGAATTGACCAGATATGGAGGCGGGAAATCGAAGATCTGGAGGTAGCCATTGATCCGAATCGCACGCTCCCAGTCGTCTTGTATATGAACGCTCATGCGAAGTTGCGTATCAGCATGGAATTGGCATTCTCGAACTGCATGCCGGAGGCACGCTCGATCTTGCGTGACGCAGTTGAGAACGTGGCGCACGCACATCACATGCTTCGCGACACAGCCAATCAATGGATTTGGATGAAGAAGGATGAGCCAGCTGGGAAGAAGGCATTCAAGAGCGCATTCGAAGAAAACAAGAAAACCAATCTGTTCGCAGATCTCACTGAACTGCACGAGAAATATGGTGAGCTATCGGAAGCCGGATCACATCCAACTCTGCTTTCATTCGCCAATCGGGTCACCACGGAAGACCGCGAGGGCCAGCGGCACATGATCGTGAACTACAGCGGGGCGCCTGACAGGCGATTATTTGCATTGGAGCTCTTCAGTCGTCTCCTAACCTGCTACGTGATGGAACGGACGTTTTTCGAGGACTACAAGACTCGCCTCCAACTCGACGGACAACTGGTGCAGATGCGCCATAACTTCGAGATATTCAAAGAGAATCTGCGCCGAGAATTGATCGTCAAGTATAACGTCCAGCCTCCGCCTTCGAAACCAACTCCCCGGTGAAGAAGCCTCAATGTTCGGCCGGTCCTAGATGTTGAGCTGCCCGGCGGGATTATCTTGCCCCCACTAACCCCCCGCTCTTCGCCCCCTGTCCGTAGTGGCTCTCCACATACTTGTCGAGGATCTGCTTGAAGTCGGCCACGATGGTGTCGCCGCGCAGGGTGGTGGAGAGCTTGCCGTCGATGTAGACGGGAGCTTTGGGCTCCTCGAAGGTGCCGGGGAGGCTGATTCCCAGGTTCGCGTGTTTCGATTCGCCGGGGCCGTTGACTACGCAGCCCATGACGGCCAGCTTCAGCTCCTCGACGCCGGGGTAATGCTTGCGCCACTCGGGCATCTGGGCGCGCAGGTAGCTTTGAATCTGCTCGGCAAGCTCCTGAAAATACGTGCTGGTCGTCCGGCCGCAGCCGGGGCAGCTCGTGACCTGGGGCATGAAGCTGCGGATCCCGAGCGACTGGAGAATCTGCTGCGCGGCCTGCACCTCTTCGGTACGGTCGCCGCCGGGCTTGGGCGTCAGGCTCACGCGGATGGTGTCTCCGATGCCGGCCAGCAGTAGCGGCGCAAGGCCGGCGGTGGAGGCGATCAGGCCCTTCGCGCCCATGCCGGCTTCGGTCAGGCCGAGGTGCAGCGGGTAGTCGCAGCGGGCGGCCAGGCTTGTGTAGACGTCGATCAGGTCGCGGACGCCGGAGACCTTGGCGGAGAGGATGATCCGGTCGTGGCCCAGGCCGTAGCGCTCGGCGGCCTTGGCGGAGTCGAGCGCGCTCGCCACCATGGCCTCCATCATCACCTCGCGGGCGGGCAAAGGCTGCGCTAGGCGGGCGTTCTCGTCCATCATGCGAGTCAGCAGGGACTGGTCGAGCGAGCCCCAGTTGACGCCGATGCGGACCGGCTTGCCGTTCTCGACGGCGCACTCGATCATGACCTGAAAATTGTCGTTGTCCTTCTTGCCGATGGATGCGTTGCCGGGGTTGATGCGGTACTTTGCGAGGGCCCGGGCCGCGGCGGGAAACTTCTTGAGCAGCAGGTGTCCGTTGTAGTGGAAGTCGCCCACGATGGGCACGCGCAGGCCGCGCTTGTCGAGGCCCTCGACGATGTGCGGTACGGCAGCCGCGGCGGCGTCGTGGTTGACCGTGACGCGGACGATCTCAGAGCCCGCCAGAGCCAGGGCCGCGACCTGCTCGATGGTGCCCGCAACGTCCGCCGTGTCGGTGTTGGTCATCGACTGCACGACGACCGGAACCTCCCAGCCGACGCGAACCTGCCCGATGCTGACCGTAGCCGTTCTTCTGCGCTGAATCTCCGCCATGGGTCTAGTTTACCTGGAGCGCGGCGCAAGGGAAACTCTTTGGCATCCCCACCCTTTCCGGTCGCCGCGTCGACTGCCCGGAAAGGACGGGGCGCCAGAGCAACTGCACCTCAGTGCACCAGCGCAATCTCAATATGCCGGTGGATGGTGTGCGGCTGCGCGGCTCCGCACTTGGTCAGCGCCGCGTCGTCGCACTCGCGCATGCTCGTCACCACGGGGTTTTCCATGGTTGCCGAGAGGATTCTGCCGTCCGCCGTGCTTACGGTGAGGGTGACGTCAAAAGTCTCCTTGCCGACTCCCGCCTCGTACTTGCCTTCCTTCGTCTTGGTCACTTCCACCCAGTTATTCGGCGTGTCCGCCACCGGGACCTGCATCCACTCCGCCGGAAGCTGCAGATCGGGATGGGGCGGCGGCACATGGTGAACCAGAACCACGGCCGTCTGTTTCGCCGGGTCGATCGACTGGATATTCAGGTCGAAGTCGATCTGGTCCTTGCCCACAATCACCCGCGCGCCATCCGCCCACGAGCTGGCCTGCGGATTGGGCACATAGAAGTGATCTCCGGCGTGCTGCAGAATACCAACCTTGTTTGTAATCCACAAGTCCACGTAAAAGGTCATCAGATCCGTAATCGGCCCGATCATCTTCGCGTCCACTTTGCTTAAATCGGGGCCAGATGGCATCAAGCTGGGATCGAGCGAAAGCGTCTGGCGAAACTCGGACATCGCCGGCGCCAGTGTGACAGGCTGCCCGTTCGATGTCATGGCGGTCCAGCGAAACTCCTCGATGTAACTGCCGTTGGCGTTCTTCTTCACCGTGCCGGTGGAGTCGGCGGTGTAGTGCCAGTCTTCATTGACGCCGGTCATGTGGTAAGTGAGCGTCTCTCCCTCGCGATAGTGGCGCGTGAGAGGATTGCCGCCCGGCGCGGGCATTTGCCCGGAGACAAACGGAGAGACGAGCGTGGAGGCGAAAAGAACTGCGAGCGCGGGTAACGAATGTTTCATTGTGCCTTCCTTAGGATGCCTTCGGTGAAAAACTGCATTTGCTGGCGAACTACGCGGGTGGTTTGTTGAAAGGGTGGGCCCTCGACGGCCCACAGAGCCGTCAGGCCCAGGTGCATGGTCTTGAAGCTCAGGATGAGTTGCGGAAGGTCGATGCCGGCGCGGAGAGCCCCGCGCTCCTCGAGCGCCGAGAAGAGCGACTGGAGCTGCGGATCGATATACTTTTGCATCTCCACCATATACGGAAGAAAGCGCGCGGTATCCGCGAACATCTGCGCCAGAAAGACGCGCACGAAGGCGTGATAGGGCTCCTTCAGCCGGAAGTGCGCAAGAATGTAATCGGCAAGGGCGCGATCGACCGGCCGCTTCCCCGGCCTGAAGCGGGCATTCGCGGGCGCCAGGCGCGCCTCCAGATCGGCCATGAAGGCTACCACGATGTCCTCTTTTGCGGCGAAGTAGTTGTAAATCGTCCCCTTGCCCACGTCGGCCGCCGCCGCAATCTCATCGATGGTTACGGCGTCGATGCCGCGCCGCGAGAAGAGGTCGATGGCTGTGGACAGGATGTGAGTCCGCGCGGCCATCTTCTTCCGTTCGCGCCGGGATGCGACTGTGGTCATATATGACTATAGTCATACTACAGGATGTCCCGAGGTGTCAAATCGAGGCCAGATGCGGGTCAGAATTGCGGCCTTCGGTTTGCCGGCGATCCGACTGAAGCCCGGGATGCGCTTTCGTCGAGCGCCAATCATTGTGCGATCCGAGAGCATAGGCGATCCTGCGCCCTTCGACAATTTTGATCGTGCGACGGAGCGGTTTGACGGCCAGAACGCGCCAACGAGGCGCTGATCATTAGGACACTTCAAAAAGTGTCACAATCGCTCGCCGGTCCATTTCCCTTCTCATTATGATGAGGTTCATGTTCAGAGTCGGGATTTGGCATCTGTTAACGACAGCGGTATTTTGGGGCTTTCCGTCCGTTTGCGCATTCGCGCAGACAGAACTCAAGCCCTTGCGGGAGATTCGTCTCCCCGTCTCATCTTTGCGCGGAGCATACGCTCATTACCCCATTCCCGATATGTCCGCGAAACAGTTTTTTTCTATGCGTGTCGCTCCCGATCAAAGTCTTCTGGTGCTCGACTCAGACACGAGCGGCAATTGGCCCCTTGTGCGGCTCAGGAAATGGTGGACCGACAATCCGGTCAACGAAGTGCTGAGCGTTCCCGGCTGGAAAGCGGCCGATGCAAAATATATGGACTCGGTACTCGTGGACCTGCAGATCACGCTGGACGGCCGCTACGCGGTCGCTTTTGCTGGAGCGGTCTGGAGGAAAAAGTCCGATTTTATTTTCCATGCGCCGAGTGGATATGTCGCGCGCAGGCCAGACACGATCATCACCGTCATCGATCTGAGCCAATGGAAGATCGTTAGCAGCGTTCATACGATGGGTCTGGCGGATGGGCAACTCAGGGGAGCACGGATTGTGAGCGACAAATGGATTGTGTTGGATTTCGAACTTGGCGATTCGCCGTTAAGAATTCTCTTGTACCGTTATGTTAGCGACTTGATCTCGGTTCCAGAACTGCATTCCGGACCTGAATGTGTGTCGGACAGGCAGTTCCGTCCGCCTCCGCCCCCATCTCTTGGCTTGGGAACGTCTGATGCAGAGAAACTAAAAAGACAGAACAATACAGGCTGCGAGGCGGTTCTTCAAACTGTGGGGGTTGGCTCCGTTGATGGTCTGGAGATACTAATAGATCGAGGGCAGGACGTTCTACCGTTGGCCGTGGAAAGGCGAAGCGATGGCCTGGAAAGGACTGAAGACGATTATTTCCGGTTCTGGGGAGAATATCCTTATTATCTGCTCACCGCTGAGAACCCGCCATTCGAGTCTTCCTCGCATTGGTGGTACGGTCTTTATAATTCGCAAGAACGCGGAGCTTATGACTTGGAAATCTTCGATGCCGAAGGGCAGAAGCGGAGATCTCAAACTGTCCGGAATCTGATGTGTGGTGATCCATCACTGGAGCAGCAAGGTTCGGCCTGCGGATGCCGGGTCATCGATGTCTCCGAGGAACAGCACGACCTACTCGCTTTCTGCCGCACGCAGCGTGGCGACTATGATGGCATGGTGCGGCGTGAGTGGCTTGCCGTTCTTCACTCGGACGATTTCTCGGGGGCCGGATTCATTAGCCTTTCAAAGAAATACCAGCACGAGACTTTGGAAGAGATCGCGCGGGCTGACGGTCGCTCCTATGTTGTGACTCTTGAAATTGGGGAAACGCTCCGAGTCTATGCAATTCCCGACCGGCCGTAATGCAGCCTCACAGGAACCTTCCCCGGCACGGCTTCTCGTCAGAGCGGAAACCCGTCCCTCTGTTTTCGAATCCAGCCTTACGCGCTCAGCGAGTTGCTCCGCCATTCTTCTGAGTTCCGCCCGGTTGGCCGCCTACCCGGAAGCTGCCGCGGCGCGTCGATAAGACGACCGGAACCGGAAGATGCGGTAAGCTGGGGCGATGAGGGATGGAGTGAAGAACGGATTGGGCAGTCAAGCGGCAGGGGCGCAAGCGAGCGGCCCGGCGCTGCAGCTGCGCGGAATTCGCAAGGCCTTTGCGGATGTGAAGGCGGTGGATGGGCTGGACCTGGAGGTGGCGCGGGGCGAGTGTTTCGGGCTGCTGGGGCCGAACGGGGCAGGGAAGACCACGACCATCGAGATTTGCGAGGGTCTGACCGCTCCCGATGCCGGGACAGTGGAACTGCTGGGCCTGAACTGGGCCGCGGGCGCGGACGAGCTGCGGCAGCGGATCGGGATTCAACTGCAGGAGACGCAGTTCCCGGACAAGCTGACGGTGGAAGAGACGCTGCGGCTGTTCCGAAGTTTCTTCAAGCGCGGGATTTCAGTTCAAGATTCGATAGAGACGGCGCAACTCGAAGAGAAGCGCCAGTCGCGCGTGGCCGGACTGTCGGGCGGGCAGAAGCAGCGGCTGGCGATGGCCTGCGCGCTGGTGGGCGACCCGGAATTGCTGTTTCTGGATGAGCCGACGACGGGGCTCGATCCGCAGGCGCGGCGGCACCTGTGGGATCTGGTGGAGCGGCTGAAGCAGGCGGGGCGGACGATCATCCTGACCACGCACTACATGGAGGAGGCGGAACGGCTGTGCGACCGGGTGGCGATCATGGATCATGGGCGGGTGATTGCGCAGGGCACTCCGAAGCAACTGATTGCGACGCTGGGCGGGGAAGACATTGTGGAGTTTGCCGTGGGCGGCGCGATCGATTCCCAGGTCTCAGAGGCGAGACCTGGGGCACCCAACCATCCAGCGAGCCGCACGATAGTGAATGCGGGGCTGCTGAGGGCGATTCCCGGCGTGCAGTCGGCCATCGTGGATGAAGGCTTGCACCGGCTCTCGGTTAGCGAGCTGCACGTTGCCGTGCCGCGCATTTTTGCCGCGCTGCGGGACGAGGGGCTGCACCTGAGCGAGTTTCGCACCCACTCGGCAACCCTGGATGACGTGTTTCTGGAGCTGACGGGAAGGAATCTGCGCGATGAATAAGCTGGAGCGGAGCAGCCTGTATCAACTGACGATGGTGCGCTTCAAGCTGATTCTGCGCGAGCCGGAGGCCATCTTTTGGATCTTCATCTTTCCCATTTTGCTGGCGGTGGGGCTGGGCATTGCCTTCCGCAACCGTCCGGCGGATGTGCTGCCGGTGGGCGCGACCACGCCGCAGTTGACGCGGGCGCTGGCCGCGGAGAAGGGTCTGACGGCGGCCACGATGGACGAGGCGGCCGGCACGCGGGCGCTGGCGACGGGAGGCATTCTGCTGCTGGCGATCCAGAGGCCAGACGGGGTGGCGTACAAGTTCGACGACACCAATCCCGATGCGCGAACGGCGCGGCTGTTGGCGGATGGGGCGATTCAGGCTGCGGCGGGGCGGAGCGATGCGGTGCGCGCCGGGAACGAGCCGGTGCACGAGACCGGGGCGCGGTACATCGACTTTGTGGTGCCGGGATTGCTGGGCATGAACCTGATGGGATCGGCGATGTGGGGACTGGGGTTTTCGATTGTCGAGGCCCGGCAGAAGAAGCTGCTGAAGCGGATGGTGGCTTCGCCCATGCCGCGCTGGGAGTATCTGGCGTCGTTCCTGCTGTCGCGCCTGCTAATGCTCATCGTCGAGGTCGTGGTGTTTCTGGGCTTTGCGCGGCTGGCCTTTGGTGTGCCGTTTCGCGGACCGCTGTGGCAGCTTGGATCGCTGTGCGTGATGACTTCGCTGGCGTTTTCAGCGCTGGGGCTGCTGGTGGCTTCGCGGGCCCGGACGATGGAAGCTGTTTCGGGGCTGATGAATCTGGTTATGCTGCCGATGTGGATTTTCTCCGGAGTGTTCTTTTCGGCTACGCGCTTTCCGGCGGCGATTCAGCCTATGGTGCGGGCGCTGCCGCTCACCGCGGCCATCGATGCCATGCGCGGGAATATGCTGCAAGGGATGAGCCTGGGACAGCTAACTGTGCCGGTGGGGATATTGCTGGCGTGGTTCGTTGTGCCCTTCGCGGTCTCTCTGCGGATCTTTCGCTGGAGATAGGGGACGGAGAAGCCGGGCAGCCATCTCTTATCATTCTGAATAGGACGCTGAGTACACAACTCAACCCTGCCTGATGCAGACGTGAGCGCTGCGTCAAACTCAACGGCGGCGGGCGCGAACGGATCGCGGCGCCCTCGACCGGCCTGAATCCTTGCGGACCCCGGAATGAGGAATCTCGCGCCGTCCAGCCTCTGCTGTGGCTGGAAGTGAGGGCTGGGGCGGAGGCTGAAACTCAGGTGAGTTACGGGCCTCCGCCAGTCCCCAATTGCATGGTAGCTTAGCCGATTACTTGGATGCGGCAGCCTTCTGGGCAGCCCAGCGCCGCTTGACAGCCTCGGCGATGCGCGCCCGTCCTTCAGGAGAGAGATTTCTCTTCTTCTTCTTTTTCTTTGCGGGTTTCGCGGCCGGTGCGATCACTCTCAATGCCGCCTTCTTGGGCGCGGCCACAACCTTCCTGGGCCTGCCTACCTTCTTCTTCGGCGCCGGTGCGATAGTGCCGCTCAGCAATGCGCGTGCTTGCTGCAAAAGTGCGATCTCACGGTCGACCGATGCCAGAATTTCCGATACTCCCATTTTTCCTCCCTGACTGATTCCGCTAAGTGGTCCGATCCCCGCGCTTCGAGATTGCAGCGCCGCGCGGAGTCGGCCATTTGCCTTAACTTAAGATACTCGACTATTGTGTCTTTGACAAATAGAAGCATCCATTTCTGAGATATTTTTCGCATTTTTCTCGCGCGCTGGCGCGATGCGCATGGGAAAATCGCCAAGAAATGGCAAACGCCGATAGCTTTGTTATAGCGGTTCTTATGTCCGTTTTCTTGGCCGTTTCATAACCGTTGCGACTCATCGCCCGCAGCGCGCTACGATCTGCGTTCCAGGCGCGACCATGGCGCCGGCGGCCGGAGCCTGTTCCCGCACGGTGCCGTTTCCGGACACTTGCACCTCCAGGCCCGCGGCGGCGGCCAGCTCGACGACCTTGCGCACCGGCAGGCCTATCAGCGATGGAACCCGCAGGCTCTTGGCTTCGTCGATGGCGACCGCGGCCGCTGCCTGCTGGGGAGCGGGTTGCTGCGCCGTGGCGGCAGCCCCAGGCGCGCCGTCTGGCCTGGCACCTGCATCCGCATTCGAGTTCGGAATCGGGTTCGGGGCTTGACCGGCGGGCGGCGTGGATGCCTGGCCTGCGGTGGCCGCAGGACCTGACACCGCGCGCAGCGGATCGTCAGTGGGCAGGTCGTTGGCGGCCGCGTAGAGCGCTTCGATGTTAGCGGAATCTTCGCCGCCATCGTCTTCCGTCACCGGTTTGTCTTCCTTTGAAGGCTTGGGTGGCCGCACGTCGATATCGTGCGGGACTCCCAGATACTCGAGCACCTGCTGCGCCACCTCGGCAAAGACCGGCGCGGAGACGCTGGCCCCGTAGTAACTTCCCTTGGGATTGTCCATGACCACGGCCACGGCGATCACCGGATCGTTCACCGGAGCGATGCCGGCAAATGAGGCCACGTGCATGGTCTTGGAGTAAGTATGCGTGGCGGGATCGATCTTCTGGGCGGTGCCGGTTTTGCCGCCCGAAGAGTAGCCGTTGAGCTGCGCCTGCTTACCGGTGCCGTAGAGCACCACCCCCTCCATCATCTTGCGCATCTGGGCCGCGGTGAGCGTGGAAAGCACGCGATGCGCGCCCTGGGGCAGGGGATTGGGCAACTCGCCTCCCGCCTTGAAGGGCACCGCCTGCAAAGGCGGCAACTGCGGCGCGGCGGGCTTTTGGCCATTGGCGTCCACCTGGCCCGGCATGAGCACGTGCGGCGGCAGATAGATGCCGCCGTTGGCGATGGTGGAGACCATGGAGACCAGTTGCAGCGGCGTGACGGCGACCTCCTGCCCGATGGCGATGGATCCGATAGACGACGAACCCCACTTATTGACCGGCCGCAGCAGGCCGCGCGTCTCGCCGGGCAGTTCCGTGCCGGGGCGCGAGCCGAAACCGAAGTCGCGGATAAACGAATAGAAGCGGTCAGGCCCCAGCTTGAGAGCCAGCTTGACGGCTGCCACGTCGCTCGAGTGCTCCAGCGCCTCATGGACGGTGATAACTCCGTAGTGGTCCGACTTGTCGTCGTGAATCACGCGGCCGGCGATGGTGATCTGCCCTCCCTGGCAGTCGATCAAGTCGTCCGGCGCGGTCACGCCCTGCTCCAGAGCCGCCGAGTACACAACCAGCTTGAAGGTCGAGCCCGGCTCGTAGACGTCGCTCACCGCATGATTGCGCAAGAGCGCCGGCGTGGTGCGGCGAAACTGGTTGGGGTTGAATGTGGGACGAATGGCGAGGGCCAGGATCTGCCCGGTATGAACGTCCTGCACCACCACCGTGCCGTTGGCCGCATGGGTGCGCTCCATGGCGTGGTCCAGCGCCCGCTCGGCCAGAAATTGAATGTTCTCGTCGATGGTCAGTTCCAGGTTGCGGCCCGGCTCCGGCTCATGCTCGGAGGAACCCATCACCCGGCTGCGCGCATCGACGGCCGTGTACATGCGGCCCGGAGCGCCGTGCAACTGCCCCTCGAACTTCTGCTCCAACCCGCCAAGGCCGTTGTCGTCCAGGCCCACGTAGCCCAGCACCTGCGCCGCAATCTCGCTGTCGGGATAGAAGCGCTCGAACTCCTTTTGGAAGTAGACGCCCTTGATGCCCTTCGAAGCGATGAGTTCCCGCACGCGAGCCGCAACGTCGGGGGGCACGCGCCGCGCCACCCAGGCAAAGTCCTTTCCTTTGTCCAGGCGCGCGACGATTTGATCTTCGGTGGTCTCGGCATCTTCGGGGTCGGTGTGCACCAGCGCGGCCAGCTCGTGCGCGGCGGCCTGGTTGTCGTCGATCTCGTTGGGCACAGCGTAGATGGAGTCCGCCTGCACGGTCATGGCCAGCTCGCGCAGGTTGCGGTCATAGAGCACGCCGCGGCGCGGAGCTACCTCAAAGGTGCGCTGCTGCTGCTTCTGGGCGCGCTCCACAAAATCCTTGTGGCGCACCACCTGCAGCCAGAACAGCCGGGTGCAGATGGCCAGCGTCCAGAGCAGAAAGAAAAGGGAGATGACCCAGAAGCGCGCCCGCCTGAGCGGCAAAACGCGGTCCGAATTGGCGCGGTTCCGGTTGACTCCAACGCCCGTCAGCATGGGAAATAGCTCCGCTTCCAGTAGCTGCCCTTGCGCTTATTGCGCGGCGGGCGCCGGAGGAGTCGCTTGGGCAATCGATGGAGTGCCGGCATCCGGACGGCCATACGGATGAATCACCTGGCCCGGTTGTGGCTCCGCAAGTCCAAGCTGGCGAGCCACGGTATCGACGCGCCCCGGCTGAGTAAGCTGCGCCTCGGCCAGCCGCAACTGGCGGTTATCCTCTTGCAACTGTTGCAGCGCCTGCTTCTCCGACTCCACCCGGTAACCGCTTTCGATGGCATAGAAATGCTGCAATCCATAGATCATTACCAGCGAAAAGAGGAGGGCGGCAGCCACTGAAAACTGGCGCATCTGCCGCACCCGCACCGGGTCCGCCGCCTTTACCAGGCGCGTGTTGTCGAAATGCTTGGGAAAGAAGAACTCCGGCGTGCGCGCGCCCCGCCGGCGCAATGGCTGCTGGGCCAGAAGCTCGGCGTTCCGCTCGGCGACCCTCGCGCCCCAACCGCGGCCCGCTTCAAAGTAAGTTGTCGTGCATGCCGCCATGGTTTCCTCCCTGTTCCACAGTTGTCAGTTATCAGTTTTCAGTTACCGGGGCTTTCCAACTGACAACTGATCACTGTCTCTCCCCCGCCCTCAGCTTCGCGCTGCGCGAGCGCGGATTGCGTTCCATCTCTTCTTCGCCGGCGGTAACCGGCTTCCTGGTCAAAATCTCCCAGATCCCCTGCCTTGCGCCTTCGCGAAGGCAGTCTTTCGCGATGCGATCTTCCAGCGAGTGAAAGCTGATAACAACCAGTCTTGCGGAGGGCTTAAGCAACTTTGGCGCGGCCTCCAGCAATGCCCGTATCTCGTCGAGCTCGCGATTCACATAGATACGAAGAGCTTGAAAGGTTCTGGTCGCCGGATGAATGCGCTCCTGTTTCATTGGCGAGGCGGCTGAAGCTACGATCCGGGCTAACTGCCCGGTGGTTGCAACTGGCCGCCCGCGCACAATGGCTCTGGCGATTCTCCGCGACCTCCTTTCCTCTCCGTACTCGTAAATGAGGTCGGCAAGCTCCCGCTCGTTCGCCTCGTTTACCACCTGTGCGGCGGTTGGCCCGCGGCGCGTATCCATGCGCATATCCAACGGCCCATCCGCCTGAAAACTGAATCCCCTTCGCGCTTCGTCGAACTGCAGACTGCTAACTCCAAAATCGGCCAGCAAACCATCCACCGAAGCCGGCTGCACATATTCCGCAACGGAACTGAAGGCCTCGTCCACCAAGGTGACTTGCGGCGCCTGGCTGCCTAACTCCTCGCAAACCCGGTTCAGTCTTTCCTTGGCGAGTTTCAGCGCCTCGGCATCCCTGTCAAACCCGATCAGGCGCCCATGCGGTCCCAGCAGCCTGGCAATCCCCTCGGCGTGTCCCGCCAATCCCAGCGTGCAGTCCACATAAGTACCGCCTGCGCGCACTCGGAGAAAATCGATCGCTTCATGAAAAAGAACTGGCACATGGCGTTCATTCGACATCGTCATGCGCTCCCCCTGGGGGGTGTTAGCGGTCACTGGGCCGCTTGAGAATCGCCGCCACCGCCTCGCGCTTCTCCGCCGTCATCTTTTTGTCCGGCAGGCTTTGCTCGAAGATCTCCCGGTTACGAACTTCCAGATAGGTCAACTTCCCGACGACCATGACTTCCGCATCCAGCTTGGCCGTGCCGCGCAGAATCTGCGGCAGCAGCACCCGAGCCTGGTTATCCATCTCCATCTGCTGGCCGTAGTAGCCGGTCAAATCCAGATACGTGTCCACGGCGTCGTCCAGGTTGCTGTATTGAGCCAACTGCTTTTCCCGTTCTTCCCACACTGGCAGTGGCCAAATCTCCGCTTTCTCGCCGTCCGTCGAGGTGATGAAGAACTGGGTGACGCTGGCAGCGTCCAGCAACTGCTTGAAGGCAGCCGGGAGCTTCAGTCTCCCCTTCTCATCGACCTTTGCCGAATGACTTCCGCGGAACATCGTTGCGCCTCTTCACCCTTCGCGGCCGAATTCCCATCCTTTGCCGCGGCCGGTTCCCCGTCGTGACCTTCCCTCTTCCGTTATCTGGGCTGGTTCCCCGGCCCCGGTGCGCGTGAATTCTGCGCTGGAAGGTGAAAACTGGGGTAAACTTGCTTTGAAAGTGAGCCGATGTACTCCATAGAACTCCACTCGACTCCACTTTTTCCCACGTAAATCGATAGTACAGCCGTTCCCAGCTCCCGCCAAGGGAAAAATCGGGAAAAAGTTGGATTGGGAGGGGACGAATGTGGAAAAATCGACTAATAGACTAGAAGACTCTAATTACCACTAGATGTAGTGTTTACCGCTTTGGTCCGCTGCACTGGACGGGGCCGCGGGAGGTATGATAGGGGAACAAAAAGCGAAACTAGAGCCGTTCTGCCCGTGCACACCGCCAAAAAGATCGATGACGCCCAGGCAGTTGCCTCTACTCTTTTCCGTAACCGCGCCGGTGCCTTCCGCGCTCCAGCACCATCTTGAACAGGTAGAAGACGACCAGGGCGTTGACCGTCAGCAGGCCCGACCTGATCCACGTCACTTTGCGCAGCACCTCGAAGATCTCCCAAGGCAGAAAGGACGCCGTAATCGCTAGCGTCAGGTACTCGGCCCAGGCTTTCTCCAGATAAAGGCCGATTCCCTCGATCAGATCGAGCGCGGCATAGATGAAGACCACCGCGCCGATGCGCCGCAGCAGGTGGTCGTTGACCAGCGACGACTTTTCCAAGATGAAGTTGACGAAGCGCGGCTCGGAGTTGAAGCGCAAGTGCTCGGCCAGCCGGATCAGCAGATCGCCGATGTCCTTGTGCACCAGGCGCAGCGCGCCCACGCCAATGGCGATGAACAACAGCGCCTGGCTCAACTTGAAGGCCGCAATCAGGACGAGCCATCGATTGCGGCGCCTGGGCTTCGACAAAACCTGCATTGCGGAACCGGTCATGATCTTCGCGCGAACCAGGGCGAACGCTGGATGCTTCCAAGTTCGCCTGCTCCATCTTACGTTAACCGATGCGCGGCGGTTCGCTAACCGCGGGATCCGGACCGCGAGGCGGGCGCTGGAGGCTCGCGCCCTCCCATCTGCCGCTAAGCTACAATGAAGGCTGGGCCAAGGCCAGAATTCATTGCGCACTGAGCGCAGATAAAGCAAGGAGCTAGAAACCTTATGGCGATTCCCGCCACTCAAATGCGTCCCGGCATGATCATCAAGCACAGAGACCAACTGCACCTGGTCTTCAAGGTGGAGCACCGCACCCCCGGCAACCTGCGCGCCTTCATCCAGGCCAAGCTGCGCAACATCCGGACCGGGGCCATGTTCGAGGAGCGCTTCCGCTCCGCCGACGCCATTGAAAAGGTGGTGGTGGACGAAATCTCGATGGAGTTTCTGTACAACGACGGCGACGACTACTACTTCATGAACCCCGTGGACTACGAGCAGACCGTGCTCAAGGGCTCGACGCTGGGCGACGCCATCGAATACCTGACGCCTAACCTGCAGATCAAGGTGAGCTACCACGACGGCCAAGCCGTGGGCATCGATCTGCCGGCGGCCGTCGAGCTAACCGTCGTGGAGACCGAGCCGGGGCTAAAGTCGGCCACCGCATCCAGCGTCAGCAAGCCCGCCAAGACGGAAACCGGCCTGGTCGTCCAGGTACCCGCCTTCATCAACGAGGGCGAGAAGATCCGCGTGGATACCAGCGAGGGCGCCTACCTGAGCCGGGCGTAGAACGAGTTCCAGAACTGAACAAGAACGGGTTGCCCCGAAAAGGAGAGTTGTCCAAATGACCGTCCCCAGTCAGATTGCCAACGCCGCCTATATCTTTGGCCAGAACGCAGGCCTTTTCAAGAAGAGCTTTGAGGGCTTGACCACCGAGGAGTGGCTGCGCCGCCCCAACGATTCATCGAACCACCTCTTGTGGATTGTGGGTCACGTCATCTGGGCGCGGAGCGCCGCGCTCGGGTTCATGGGAGCGCCATGGACCAAACCGTTTCTGCCGCTCTTCGCCCGCGGAGCCAAGCTGGACGAAACCGCCCAATACCCCACGCCGGAAGAGATGACGCTTGCTTGGGAAGAGGTTTCCGCGCGGCTCAGCGCTGCCATGGAAGACGCTTCGGAAGAAGCCATGTCCAAACCCGGTCCGGAGCGGATCCCGAGCGCCGACGGCAAAATCAGCGGAATGCTGAACTTTCTGGCCAATCACGAAACCTATCATCTGGGCCAGGTCGCGTACCTGCGTTGTTGGATGGGGCATACTGGCATCGCCGGCTGAAACGGGCTCGACGGAGGCATGCATGAAAGCTCTGTTATCTTTGCTCATCGCCTGCTCTGTTTTGCCGGTGGCAGCGAGGGCGGCGGAGGCGTCTCCTATGGTTGCGAACGATCAGGCAGCGGTTGTCAAGGGCAACAATGAGTTCGCCGTCGCGCTGTATGACAAGCTGAGAAGCCAGGGCGGCAACCTCTTCTTCTCGCCCGAGAGCGTTTCCGCCGCTTTGGCTATGACTTATGCCGGGGCGCGCGGCAATACCGCCGCGGAGATGGCCAAGACGCTGCGCTTTACGCTGCCGCCGGATCGGCTGCATCCGGCGATGGGCGCGCTGCTGGCGGGCCTTAACGCCCCGCGCGAAGCATACCAGCTTCGCGTGGCCAACGCTCTTTGGGCCGAGCAGGATTACAAGTTTCTCGACGCTTTTCTCAAGCTGACCGCGAGCGATTACGGTGCGGGATTCAATTCGGTGGATTTCAAAGGCGATACCGAAGCGGTGCGGCTGACCATCAACCAGTGGGTCGAGCAGAAGACTGATAGCAAGATCAAAGACCTGCTCAAGCCGGGCATGGTCAGCCCCGCGACCAGGCTGGTGCTGACCGACGCAATCTACTTCAAAGCCGACTGGCAGTCGCAGTTCCAGAAAGCGCAAACGGAGGATGAAGATTTTCATCTATCCACGACGCAGACAGTCAAAGCTCCCCTGATGCACCGCGCGGGCGGTTACAAGTATTTCAATGGCGGGACGTTTCAAATTCTGGAAATGCCATATAAGACCGGGGAGTTATCCATGGTCGTCTTCCTGCCCAAGGATATGGATGGACTGCCTGCCTTCGAGCAATCGCTGACCGCGTCCAGCGCCAAGCAATGGCTAAGCCAGTTACAGCCGGTATTCAGCGTTATCGTGACCTTCCCCAAGTTCAAGGTGACAGAACAGCTTGAGCTTGGCAGCACGCTGGGAGCGATGGGAATGCCGAAGGCGTTTGACAGGAACGCCGCCGATTTTTCAGGGATGACCGGCAACCGCGAGTTATTTCTTTCGGCGGTGATCCACAAGGCCTTTATCGATGTGAACGAGGTGGGAACCGAAGCAGCGGCGGCTACAGCAGCGATAATGGTCGGGCACGCAATGCGTGAGTTCGACCCGACGCCGCCTCCCGAATTCCGCGCCGACCATCCCTTCGTGTTCCTTATCCGCGACAATCGCTCGGGCGGAATCCTGTTCATGGGCCGCGTGGCCGACCCGACGAAATAAGAAGCAACGACCCCCTGTTCCTGACTTCTGCTTTGCGCGAGTCCGGCTGCGCGCCCACCCGCACCACGGCCAGCGCCTTCGCCGGCTTCGGCCAGCTACGCTTGCGGTCCAGCGCGAAGTAGGCGATTTTTCGCGCCCTGCTCGCCGCCCTGACCCCCTGTGCAAAAAAACTTTCAAAAACCTCTTGACAGCCTTCGCGACTTGTGTGCTACAGTCGGTAACATTATGGCGAGTAACACTCCATCCGTTCACGATCCCGCGGAACTTGGCGATCTGGAACACGACATCCTGCTCATCGTCTGGCGCGAGGGCGCGGCGACTGCCGAGCAGGTCCGGGAGGGCCTGGGCCGGCCGCTCAAGGACTCCACCGTCCGCACCGTACTCCGCCGCCTTGAAGAAAAGGGCTATCTGGCCCACTCGGTCGAGAACCGCACCTTTGTCTATCGGCCCGCAGAGTCCCGGCAGCGCGTGGCGGGCCGCGCCGTCCAGCGCATCGTGGACTGGTTCTGCGACGGCTCGGTCGAGGCGCTTCTGGTCGGCATGGTGGACTCCGAGGTGCTGGACCACGCCGAGTTGCGGCGGCTGGCGGAGCGCATTGCGGCTGCCCAGCAAAGCGCCGCCGGTCATATCGTTTCCACTCCTGCAAGCAAGGAGGCAAAGTCATGATTTCATTGCTGATTGAAGCTGCATTGCGCACACTGCTGGTGGCTCTGGCGGTGGCAGGCGGGCTGCGCCTGCTGCGCGTCTCGAACGTGCTGGCGCAGAAGTGGACCTGGTGCCTGGTGCTGGCCGCGGCCCTCGCGATGCCGCTGCTGATGCGCTGGCAATGGCTCTCGGCCTCAGCGCCGATCCGGGTGCCGGTGCATCCCTGGGGGCAGCGCGCGGAATCCCGGCCGGCCGACGCGGCAAATGCGCCCTCATCCCCGCCCTCCGCCGACCCGCTGCTTGGGGCTTCCCCGGCCTCCGGGTTCGCGTCGCAGCCGGTGGAGCGATGGACTGCGCAGGTCGCGCCGCCCTCCGACGAATCGGCCCCAGCGACCGCGCCGCAATCAAGACCAAACCCGATCCAGCCGCTCACGCTTGCCTGGATTCTTTATCTTGGCGTTGGCGCTTTGCTGCTGGCGCGCCTGCTCTACGGAATCGGCGCGGCGATGAGGCTGTGGGCAACGGCGGAGCCGGTCTGCCTGGCGCCGGAGCCCGATCTGACCGCGGGCCTGCGCTTGCGTTCGAGCTCGCGGATCGCCTCCCCGGTCGCAGTCGGTTCAGGCGTGGTGCTGCCCAGCGATTATGCCCGGTGGGATCGGCAAAAGCTGCGCATCGTTCTCGCCCACGAGCGATCGCACCTTCGTCAGGGCGACTTTTATCTACAGGCGCTTGCCGGCCTCCACGCGGCACTCTTCTGGTTCAGCCCCCTGGCCTGGTGGCTCAAACGCAAACTCTCCGATCTCGGTGAGGCGGTCAGCGACCGCGCCGGCCTGGAAGTGGCCGCAAGCCGCTCCTCCTACGCTCAGATCCTGCTCGAATTCGCGGCCTTGCCGCGCCCAACCCTCATAGGAGTAGCCATGGCACGCAGCAGTAGACTTTCCCATCGCATGGAGCGGTTCCTCAACGAACCGAGCTTCCGACTGGCCTTTGCCGGTAGCCGCCGCCGCATGGCGCTGGCCGTCCTGCTTGTTCCCGCGGCGTTCTTCGCCTTCACCGCCCTCATCCGCGTCGAGGCTGCGGGGCAAGCCTCGCCCCAGCCCGCGCCGCAAGCCCAACCCGCAGTGGCGGCGCAGGCTGCCCAAACGGCCGCTCAGTCCTCTCCGCAGCAGGCGCAGCCCGACGCACAATTGCCTCTTGTCGCCCAACAGACGCCTCCGCCGCCTCTTCCAAGTGCCGAACAAGCGGCGCCGCCCCCGCCTCCACTACCGCCGCCGCCTCCGCCAACGCCACTCCCGCCGCCCGACCAAAACAGCGCAAAGGAGTCTGTGTACCCTTGCTTCGGCATGTGGAACACCACCAACCAGTACTCGTTTGGACTGGTTACCCCAAACAGTTTTCGCGCCTACTGCGGCGTCTGGAACAACGGTACACGGGCAGAGATCGAGAAAGCCCGCAAGCTGGCGCACGGTGACTTCCTCTGGTTCACGCAGGAGAGCAATGGCAAGTCATACTTTCTCGACGATCCATCCATCGTCGCGCCGCTCGAGGCCAGTTACAACGCGAAGGCAGCGTTAGGTAAGCAGCAGATAGAGCTGGGCCGTCAGCAGAAGGAACTCGGCAAACAGCAGCAAGAACTGGGCCAAAAGATGAGAGAGGCCGGCGTTCCCACGCCCGACTTGAGCAAGGAGATCGCCGACCTGGAATTGCAGTTGGCGAAACTCAAGGCCATGAAGGGAAAGACCATGACCAACGAAGAGTGGGCTGACGTGGAACACCAGCTCGGCGATCTGATGGGAAGGATGGGAGCGATCCAGGGTGAGATCGGCGCCAAACAGGGAGCTGTTGGCGGAGAGATGGGCAAGCTCGGTAGCCTCGAAGGGAAGCTAGGGGCGGAGCAAGAGCGTCTCGCCGCCGAGGAGTCCAAGCAGGCGGGAGAGGTCGAGCGCCAGTGGAGAACGATCATCGACGAAAGCCTGCGCGACGGCACGGCTCGCCCTGTGCAGTAACTTCTGAGCAAAAAAGCGCCCCATCCTCCTGCGACTTCCGCGAAATGGATGGGGCGCGACTGCCTGGTTTGGCAGCTTACTTGAGCTGCACCGCCTTCGCTTCGAGCAGTGCCTCGATCATCCCCAGCGCTTCCAGCACCGTCTCCGAGACCGGCGCGTCCACCTGCACCACGGCCAGCGCCTTGACCGGCTTGGGTCCGCTACGCTCGCGGCCCAACGCGAAGTTGGCGATGTTCACGCCGTGCTCGCCCAGGATGGTGCCGATCTTGCCGATTACCCCCGGCACGTCGAGATTGCGGCAGACCAGCAGGTTGCCTTCGAGCGGGGTCTCGATGTCGATGCCATCGAAGGCCAGCAGGCGCGGCTGCTCGCCATGAATCACGGTTGCGCTGGCTCCCATGGAGCCGGCCGCGGTGTGCAGCTCGACCGTCAGCACACTGGCCGCGCCGCCGCGATAGCTCTCGTCCTTCTCCTCGTGAATGCGGATGCCGCGCTCGCCGGCCACCGCCGCCGCGTTGATGCGGTTCACATTCTCCGAGCCGCGCAGCAGTCCCTCGATGGCCGCGTTGCGCACCAGCTCCGTCTTGACTTCGGCCAGCGATCCGCCGTAGGTCAGATGAATCGACTCAATGCCGCCCTTGCCGGTCTGCGCGAGGAACGATCCCACCCGCCCGGCCAGATCGATATAAGGCGCCAGCACAACATACTCTTCGTGGCTTAGCGAGGGCAGGTTGACGGCATTCTGCACCACGCCCAGCTTGAGATACTCGCGCACCTGGCGGGCGATCTGAATGCCCACCGCCTCCTGCGCCTCGCCCGTCGAGCCGGCGATGTGGGGGGTGAGAATCACCTGGTCGAACTCCGCAAAGGGCGTTTCCTTGGCCGGCTCTTTGGCAAACACATCCAGCGCCGCGCCGGCCACCTGGCCGCTCTTGAGCGCCTCTACCAGCGCCGCGTCGTCGATCAGCTCGCCGCGCGCGCAGTTGACGATGCGCACGCCCTTCTTCATCGCCGCCAGGGATTTGGCGTTGATCACTCCCGCGGTCTGCGGAGTTAGCCCCACGTGCAGTGTGATGTAATCCGATCCGGCAATCAGCTCCTCCAGCGTAACCAGCTTGATGCCGTTCTCGCGCGCCACCGCGGCCGAGACAAACGGGTCGCTGGCGACGATCTCCAGGCCAAAGCCCTTGGCGCGCCGGGCCACTTCCAGGCCGATGCGCCCCAGCCCCAGAATGCCCAGCGTCTTGCCGCGCAGTTCCGCGCCTTGCAGAATCTTTTTCTCCCAGCGGCCGGCGTGCATGGTCGAATTGGCGAAGGGCAGCTTGCGGGCCAGCGCCAGCATCAGAGCTATGGTCAACTCGGCGACGGCCACGGCATTTGCGCCGGGAGTATTCATCACCACAATGCCGCGCCGCGTGGCCGCATCGGCGTCGATGTTATCCACTCCCACGCCGGCCCGGCCGATAACTCGCAGCTTGGGCGCCTGCGCCATCAGCGCGTCGTCCACCTGCACGGCGCTGCGCACCACCAGCGCGTCGGCATCGGCCAGGGCGGCCGGCAACCCATCCGGCAACTGGTCGTGCGTCAGGACTTCCCACCCCGGTTCGGCCGCGAACACGGCCAGCGTTGCCGGAGAAACCTTCTCTGCCAGAACGATCTTCATCCTATCTCCTTTGTCCTTTTGCCCGGCTTCATACTCGTCAAAGCGGATGCCGTGCTTCTCGCATAACAGATCCAGCATCCGCACCACGGCCGCATGCGGCTTGCCCTCGTCGCGCTCGTACTTCCAGATCGAGTTGGGATGCACGCCCAGCCGCTCGGCCATCTCGTATTGATAGAGGTCCAACTGCTTGCGCGCGATCAGCAGCTTTTCTCCAAAACTTAGTTCGGCCATTTGGGTACGCTCTCCCGTGGACATCGAATCGTCTTCCTGGAGCGCCGATTCATTTCATCCTTGCAGCTCTGTGCAGATACGGTTGATTGATTGTTGAAGCTCTGAACTCCGTGAGCTCAAATCGACAGATGCGAGCCTTTGAGCGAGAGCTTCCCACGTTTCGCGTTTTTGAATCGCATCGATCACTTCGAAGGCTCTGTTCTGAAGCCTTGTACTGACGTACGGGTGGGTGTCTGTAGCTCGCTCAAGTACCCATCTCGCCACATCGATCATCGCTTCATCCGAATAACTCTCGTTCTGCGCAGCTAGGAAGAACAACAGCGCAAGTCCATACGGACACGAGTATTCATAGCCCCCGGCCGGGTCGGAATGAAGAAGCAGGTACGCAAAGAGGCCCGCTGCTTCCTTCGTCAGATCCACCGGCAGTACACAAAGGCTGAGCACTAACTGGACAACCGTGCTATCGATGCTGGTCCAATCATCCGGATTCCAATTCCAGGGCTCCGCCGAAGCACGCAATAAGCCAGCGCAGCAAAAGGCCCTCATCCAATGGCCGCTTTCGCCTCTGCCACTCGGCGCCCATTTTAGGTCTTCCGGCTCCGACCATCGAATGAGCCGCATTACCTCCAGTGGGTTCCAGGGCGCCGGCGTTGGAAACCTGCTGGAATCCCGGATGGCGACTAGCGCCGCAAAATGTTCCTCCACTTCTTCACCATAGTCAGCCCGCGCAATCTCTCGCAGCATCGCGTCGTCAACCCGTGCTGAGATTGCGCGCAGCAAACTCTCTGGATCGGGATCGAATTGGTGAAACAATTCAGCGCTCATGTCCATTTCTCTGCTCAAATGCTGGCTTTCGTTTTACTTTGCCACATCAGCAAAGACCTGCTGCGCCGCCGCCACCGCCTGCCCATAAGTCACCGGCAGCCCCAGCGTATCCTTGGCGATGTGCTCCGCCGCTCCCAAAAACGCCACCGTGTCCAGATAGTCGAAGAAGCCGAGATGCGCCACGCGGAAGATCTTGCCCTGCATCTCGCCCTGGCCGTTGGCCGTCACCAGCGCAAACTTCGCCTTCAGCGCCTTCACCACCGCTCCCGAGTCCATCCCCTCCGGCACCGCGACCGCCGTCGCCGCCGCCGCCGGCGATATAGGCGCAAAGAGCTTGAAGCCCAGCGCCACTAGCCCCGCCCGCGTAGCCGCCGCGTTCACCTGCGCGTTGTCAATGAGCGCGATGCGGCCCTTTTCCAGGTCTCCGCCCGCCTGCCCGGCAATATAGTCGAGGGCCGCGCCCAGGCCGGCAACCAGCGCCACCGCGGGCGTGTACGCGCTCTCGCCCTTGACGGCGTTCTTGCGTTCCTTGCGCAGGTCGAAGTAGTAGCGTGGATTCTTGGCCGTCTCCGCCGCCGCCCACGCCTTCTCGCTCACGCTCAGATACGCGAGGCCCGGCGGAATCATCACCGCCTTCTGCGATCCGCCGATCAGCACGTCGATTCCCCAGCCGTCCACGTCGAAGTGCGTGGTGCCGAGGCCGGTGATCCCGTCCACCACCAGCAGAGCCTCGCTGCCCGCCTCCTTGATGAGCTTGGCGACCGCCTCCACGTCGTGGCGCACCGCGGTCGAGGTCTCCGTGGCTTGCATGTAGACGGCGCGATGCTCCGGCTTCAACGCTGCGCGCACCGCCTCCAGGTCGAAGGTCTGGCCATAGGGAGCCTTCACCACATCGGCCGCCAACCCAAAGGCCTTCGCCAGGTCCACCCAGCGCTCGCCGAACTTGCCCGCCGTCAGCACCAGCACCCGGTCGCCCGGAGAGGTCAGATTCGAGACCGAAGCCTCCATCGCTCCCGTCCCGGAAGACGACAGTAGCAGCAAGTCGTTCTTTGTGCCGACAAAGACCTTCAACTGGGCGAGCACCTTCTGAAAGAGGGCGCGAAACTCCGGCGTGCGGTGGTGAATGTCCGCCGCCGCCATGGCAAACTGGGCTGCGGGAAGCAGCGGCGTCGGGCCGGGTGTGAACAAGCGCGTCTTGCGAATCATGATCGTCTCCTCGTCTGGTATTTCTTCAACTCATTTGGTGATTCTTCAATTCATCCCACTCAACCTGTCATCCTGAGCGACCGGAGCGCAGGTCGCCGCGGCGACGGAGTCGAAGGACCTGCGTTTCGGGCGTCTTCCTCGCGGTTGCGAACTTCGGAGACCGGAATTGGGGCCAGGTTCGACGCCCATACCGGTCGCTGACAATCACAGAATACACAAGAATGTGGTTTTTGTGAATACCGACCTGTGGAAAACCTCGAATCGGGACCATTTTCGGCCGGAATCTGCCTCCCGCACTTCGGAAACCCGTGTGCGCGGCCAAGGTATAGACTCTTTCCCATGGACGATTCCCACGGGAAGATTGTCAGGACCTCCGATCCGGGCTGGCTGCGCGAACTTGCGCTCCTTTACCGCGCTCGCCTCGCTGGGGTGCTGATTGACGATGCCGGCCTCGGTATCAATCCCGGAGACCAGAATCTGTTGCAGATGGCCAGATATTCAGGGCTTTCCAGGCGGGAGCTTGTTGGCGTCTGCGTGGCGCTCGGAATGAGTGTCACAGGCGTCACAATGGTGGTCTTGGCAGTCCTTGATCCGGAACCGACCAGCAAGCTGGGTCTGCTGGTGGCAGCCGGAGCGGTTTGTGTGCTGGGCGGAGGCTTCTCGGCAATCCAAACCCTTACCAGCCATAAGCCGCCGAACGTCAGGGTCACCGCACAAGGCATAGAAATATCCTGGAAGTAGGCCTGTTAACACTACCTCAGGCACTGCCCCAATCACCTCTCCTCGGCCTATTGTCGGACGCAATTCTGAAGCCGCGCGTCTCCGCCCAAGCCGCGCGCCTTACAATTCTGTTTTGGAGCCGGTTCGCCCGAGGCTCGCACTCCAGTTGTAAGAGGCAGAACCCCATGACCGAAGCAGGCGCGCTCGAACTCATCGTCACCCAGCAGGTTGTCGCCGCCATGAAGGCCCACAACGCGGTGCGCACCACCACGCTGCGCCTCATCAAGAACGCACTCAAGAACAAGGCAATTGAAAAGCGCGCCGCGCTCACTCCGGCCGAGGAGCAGCAGGCCCTGGCCACCATGATCAAGCAGCGCCGCGACTCGATCGAGCAGTTCACCAAGGGCAACCGCCCGGAGCTGGCCGCAGCCGAGGCCGCCGAGATTGTGGTGATCGAGGAGTTCCTGCCCAAGGCTCTCGACGAGGCCGGCCTGAGCGCGCTGGTGGCCGAAGCCGTCGCCGAAGCGGCCGCCGCCGGCGGCAAAGCGCCCACCCCCAAGGAGATTGGCGTTGTCATCAAGGCCGTTCAGGCCAAGCTGCAGGCTGGCGGCCTGCGCGCCGAGGGCCGCGTGGTCAGCGAGATGGTGAAGAAGGCGCTGGCGGGGTAGGGAAGGCATTCTCAGGTCTTCCGCCGCGGCGGGCGAGACCTGGGGCGCCCGCAAACGAGTGCTGGGGCACGCGGCTTAGCTTAAGAATGGCCTCTTCGGCTATTTTGCCGGAGGCGGAAGGCCGATTCAACGATTGGGGCGATCCTACCTACTGCGCGAGGTCCATGTCTTCGCCGTAGGTGGGATAAGGCTCCGGCTCGGTGCTGGTTGGCATGGCGGCAAGGGTGGCGAGGTCGGCTTGCACCTCGGTCCACTGCGAAGGACTCTTCTTGGTCGTGATGGGCGAGGCGGGATCGGCGTAGTAGGCCTGGATGTCTTCCTTGATGCCCGGAGGAATGGGCTGCGCCGGCTGGCGCGTGAGGCGATGGAGGAGATCGGCGTAGGCGGAGTCGGTGAGCGGATACCCGCCGGGCTGCACCACGTGCCCAGTGTCGAGATCGCGATTGGGCAGCGGATGGCGCGGATCCCGCGAAGGGTGCGGCATGGGCTTTCCCGCCGCGGAAGGCGTGAAGCGGGCGAGCCTCTGGCGAAGAGCGGCGGTTGAAAGCACGACGCTATGAAGGTACTCCGCTTCCGTGGCCTCGGTGGGGCCCTTGATGGCAACCAGCTTCAAGGGGCCCACTTTGGGAGCTACGAAGATGAGGCCCGCCAAAGCATAGGTTCCTATTCCCGGCTTGTGTCTATAGGCTTGCCAGTTGTTCTCGGCCGCCATCGCGGCCACTTCCTTATCCAACTCAACTCTCTCCGGGGTATTCGCCTCCGCGGGTTCGTGGTTCCGATGCAGCAATGTGACCGCATAGGCGATGCGGGGAATGAACTCGCGGACGGCGAAGCGGTATTCGCGAACATTCAAGCGGCGGCCGCGCGTGCCGGAGAAGTCTTCGGTCAGGCCGTAAGTCTGGTAGTACGCCAGGGCAAGCTGCCGCACGGGCACCTGAAGTCCGATATAGCGGAGGTAGTGGACCGGGGCAACGCGGTGATGCGCGATCTCGTCGATGTCGAAGGCGAACTCGGTCTGGACATGCTGGCGCTCTCCCTGGGCGTAATTCACTTCAGGGCCGTATTTCGCGCCGAGGCTGGGGAACTCGATGGCCACGGCATGGTTGGTAGCCGTGGAGTGGCCGACCGTGTCGCCGATGTAATGGGAGAGAGCGCCAACCGCGAAGGCAAGCTCATTGGCGTTGGTCGCATTGCGGAAGAGACTGACGACGAAGTCTCCCGAGCGGACATAGTGGGTCAGGTTGGAGAAAGAGCGGTCGCCAAAGGGGTAATAGCCGATGTCCTGAATAATGCATCCGCCGTATGCGTAGGCGCGAGCAGTCTCGAGATCGGCAGGAGTCAGGTTCGGATAGCGGCTGAGGAGCAGGGGAACGATGGAATCCTGCCAGGTGAGGTCGATGAGCTGCTCGTGGGTCAGCAGGGAGTAGGCGTCCGCCCGCCTGTGCCAGGGAAACAGCAACAGAAGCATGAACGCCATGATTGTTCGCAGGCGGGCTAAACTCATCTTTCCTCCCTGTTAGCTGAACTGGAACCTCCCCTTTCAGCTCCGGGCCTTCAAGATCAAGCTGGTTACTTCGCCGCCGTCAGCGCCTCGACTGGGACCAGCATATCTTCCTTGCGCATCACCAGGTTGGTGGCGTTGAGCGTGGCCAGCTCGAAGCCGTGGCCGTGAGTTATGGCGTCGGTGGGGCAGGCTTCAACGCAGTAGCCGCAGAAGATGCAGCGGTTGTAGTCGATGTTATAAACCTTGGCGTAGCGCTCGGAGGACGAGATGCGCTGCTCGGCGGTGTTATCGGCTGCCTCGATATAGATGCAGTTCGCCGGGCAGGCCGCGGCGCAGAGGAAGCAGGCCACGCATTTTTCCAAGCCGTTTTCGTCGCGCTGCAAGACGTGTGCGCCGCGGTATCGCTGTTCGAAGACGGCGCCGCGCAGAGGGACGGGGCCGTCGGGGTAGTTCTCAACCTCGGTGTGTTCGAGGATCTCCCCGAAGGTGATGCTCATGCCCTTGGCGATGCCGGCGATGTTCGCCACGATCGACATGAGGCCAGTATACGATGGATTCCGGGAGGTATTCACGATGCGAATGCGGGTTTGGACGGCGACTTTCCTGTTTGTGCTGGGCGCGGGAGCGGCGGTTGCGCAGACGCCGCCGCAGAGCCAGCCGCAACCGATGCCGATGGGCGGCATGGATATGGCCCAGGGCAAGACGATGGACATGAGCATGTGCCAATGCCCGTGCATGGCCATGGGCCAAGGCAATGGCATGGAGATGGGCCAGGGCAAGAGCATGGAGATGGACCACGGAATGAAGATGGACCACGGAATGAAGATGGACCACGTCAAGGACAAGCCTCCGCTCCCGGCCGGTCCGCTTAAGATTTCCTTCGCGGAAAAGTCCGCCGAGTGGCCCCCGGCCACGCTGGCCGCATTGCCGCACAAATCGGTGTCCGTGTACGACGAACACGCCAAAGCCTGCCGGACCTACTCCGGCGTGCCGCTGATCGACCTGCTCACCCCGCTGGGCGTTCCAGGCAAGCCGCACGGCAAGGACTTGCGGCTGTATCTCGTGGCCGAGGGGGCCGATGGCTATGAGGCGGTCTACTCCGTGGCCGAGGTCAACCCCGACGTGCACAACGCGACGGTGATCGTGGCCGACTCGCTGGACGGGAAGCCCATTCCGGACGACGGCCCGTTGCAATTGGTTGCCTCGGGCGACAAGCGTCCCGCGCGCTGGGTGTACTATCTCGTCGCCATCCGGGTGCTGACGGCGGAGTAAGCGCGCACCTTTTGCAATGACATGGTCAGAATCCAGCGCGGTTGACCCGCGGAACGCTACTTCTTCTTCTCCTCCTCCTTTGGTGGAGCGGCTTGGTGCTGTGGCGCAGGCGCCTGATGTTGCTGTTGCTGCTGTGGTGCCGCCTGGCGCTGCTGTTGCTGCTGTGGAGCTGCCTGGCGCTGCTGTTGCTGTTGCTGGGCGGCCTGGTGTTGCTGCTGCTCAGGAGCCTCTGGCCGCTGCTGCTGCTGTTGCTGCGGAGCGGCCTGGCGTTGTTGCTGCTGCGGTGCCGCCTGGCGCTGTTGCTGCTGCGGTGCTGCCTGGCGCTGCTGCTGTTGTTGCTGAGCCGCCTGGTGTTGTTGCTGTTGTTGCACGGCCTGGTGCTGCTGCTGTTGCTGAACGGCCTGGCGCTGCTGAGCAGCCTGGTGCTGCTGCTCTTGCTGAACCGCCTGCCGCTGTTGCGGCGCTTCCTGCTTCTGTTGTTGTTGCGCTGCAGCCTGATTGCGAACCTGCAGTGCGGCAGGTGCTCTCACGTTGCGATCCGCAGCGAGCGGCTGGTTGACCACCACGCTGGCCGGACGGCCCTTGTTGACGCTCGCAAACTGAGCCCGGTTGGCGCCGGCGGCGCGCTCATTCTGCACCTGCGTCGCCATGGGAGCGGCACGGGGCGTGCGCAGCGCCGCCAGTTCCGCGGGCCTGGCGCGCACCTGGACCCCGCCCGATCCGCCATTGAAACTCACGCGGGCTACGCCCCCGCCGCCGCTGACGGAGCGGTTGTAGACGTTGTGCACCACGCTGACGTTCACATTGTTGACCGAGCGGTTGTAATTGAAGTGGCCGCTGCCCCAGTAGCCGCCCTGGTAGCCGTAGCCGACATAGCCAAAGCCGTAATCGACGCCGCCATAGAAGCCGACATACTGGCCCCAGTAGCCGCGGTAGAAGCGGTAGTGGTCATGGTAGTAGCCCCAGTAGCCGGGGGTCCACAAAGCGCCCTCGTAGGGAGCCTGAACCCACGCGCCGGGCACCCAATAGTAGTCTCCCTGAGCCCAGGCCCAGTAGCCGGGGGTCCAGAGATAGCCGTCGCCGGGAGCCTGCGGCTGATCGTAGTCGGGCAGCGGCGGCGGCGCCTGGTCGGCGGTATACTCCGGTTGCTCTCCGTAACCCGGATCGTCCACCGGCTGATTCGATGCCTGGTTGTAGTTGCCGCCCGCATCCGGCGGCGGACTCTGCTGGGCGTTGTAACCCGCCGGCGCGGGAGCGCTCTGCTGGTCGCTCGATTGCGCGGGCGCCTGAGCGCTCGAGTCTGTGGATACGGGGGCCAGGTTGGCCGCTGCCGGGTCAGATGCCTGATCCTGCGTGCCGTTCTGGCCGGAGTTGGCGGCGTTCTGGTCCTGATTCGCGCGGCATCCTAGGGTGCAAAGCATTGTCGCCAAAGCAAGCAGCGGCAACGGTCCAAATCTTGAAGAAGGGCTCATTTCACGCTCCAATACGCTTGAATGCTATCTGAAGCGCGCGGGACCAGACTGCTCTCTATTGACCATTATTCGGTGGCCTTCAATGCCGCGCGCCGGGCGGTACCGACTTGCCGTGGTTGTTGGCCGGAGGGGTGGTTACCGGCTTGCGTTCGATGCGCGGCCTCACCAGCTCTTGGCAGAGAGCTGAATCCTGGCCGCGGGCCAGCCCCGGCAGCGCGCCCTGCCCGCTGCAAAGGCGCGGCATCATGGCGTCGGCCTCTTTGCCGCCGAGCGGCTGGGTGTGCTCCAGTCCGCTGTAGGCGTCCAGATCGTAGCGGTAGAGGAAGTCCTCCGCCGGCTTCTGCTTGCCGTAGTCGAAGTGGCTCCAGGTGGCCATGAACTCGCGTCCATTGGGCTCGGCCATGGCGGCGTAAACCTGCGTCCAGGCCACGCCCGGCGGTGGGTTCGCGCTCCACACCGGCACAGCCTGGCCGCCGCGCATCCAGCGAGCCGCCCAGCCATGCTGCGACAGATCGTAGTGGAAGGCGGTGAAGTAAGTATCGGCCGCGCACCCGGCGCAACTGTCGTAGAGCGCGGCCAGCTCCTCGGGCGCGTATTCGGCAAACTTCATCCAGCCGACGAAGCGCAGGTTTGCGCCCTTGATCAGCGGCGTCATTCCATGGCTGGTCAGCGACATGCTCCACACGGTGAACGTGTCCTCGCCGGGCAGCGCCTGCGGATTGGCGCGCCGCGTGGTCACCACCAGCGCCGCGTCGTACTGCACGCCGATCTCGCGAATGGCCGTCCACTTCTCCGCCGCCAGCGACCGCGTCACCCAGGCGATCACGCTCTGATCCTTCGTCGAGTGGAAGTCCATCCAGCGGAAGGGGTCGGGCTGCTGGGCCGGCAAGGGAGCCGCTAGAGCCAGCATTGCCGCGATCAAAACAGAAAGAAGCCAGGAGGAGACTGCCCGCATGAATTTAGGTATAGCAGAGAGGCGCCGAAGCGACACGCACATCCTCCCAGGTCCAATCCGCCGCGGCGAACCGGATCTGGGGCGCCCGGCCACCCGCCGAAGTCCACGTTAGCCTAGATATCAGTCTGGATCAATATCTCGAAATGTCCCGTACCGGTTATGTGAGCCGTGTCAGGAATCTGGCCGAGTTGCCTAGAACCCATCTCATAAACATTTTGTTGTTGGAATTCTGCGAAACAGGAGGTGCTCAAGGCGTCTCTGCGGAATGCGATGGCAGGCCGTTGGGAACTGACAGACGAACAATGGGAATTGGTTGAGCCGGCCTTGCGCCCAGTGCGGCGCGAAGACAACCGAGGCCGCCC